>Ga0256404_1002321_pt1 | contig 42306 bp, 35 predicted proteins | sample RumenRJG_01DNA_FD_185990 | JGI IMG/M metagenome (GOLD analysis project Ga0256404, IMG submission 185990) | Bovine rumen microbial communities from Lethbridge, Alberta, Canada - RJG_01 | ecosystem: Host-associated > Mammals > Digestive system > Stomach > Rumen | place: Canada: Alberta | collected... | reverse complement strand
CTCAACCGGCCGCTCGTCATTCCCGAAACGGCCACGCTCGACATTGACGTGGAGAGCCGCACCCACAACTATCTGGTAGCCATCGACGGACGTAGCGAGAGTCTGCCCGAGACCACTCGCCTGTCGCTGCATCTCGCCCCCTACAAGGCGCAGATTGTGAAGCGTCCCCGCCAGAGCCACTTCCAGACGCTCCGCGAAAAAATGATGTGGGGTGCCGACGTGCGCGACTGATTTCCCCGTTTCCCCTGTTCTTTTCACCCTTGTCCTCAATGCTGATGCGGTACATCTCCGTGTCGGAGTCGCCGCATGTCCTTGTCTTAGGCCGTACCTCTCTATACTGTTGACTATAGTCGGAAGAGTGTCCGACTATAGTCAGCAGACCATCCGACTATAGTCAGCCGTTCTTCCGACTATAGTCAACAGCATAGTTATGTGGTACCTAAGACAAGGACATGTGGCGGCTCCGACATGGAGATGTACCGCCTCAGCGTTGGTGATACTGCCCGTACGGGAAGAGGAGAAAACGTTAAAATACGCAAAAAATGGGGGCAAAGTTTGGAAGATACGGCGGAATGTCTTACTTTTGCAGTGTACTATTAAAGTAGTACACCTAAATAACTGTAAGTTTTACAAACCAAAGACAAAATAAACCGTATGATTGAAGTAAAAAACATTCAGTTCAAGTACAAGGGCCAGCACGCCCTTGTGTTTGACCAGTTCAGCCTCGAGCTGAAGGAAAACCGCATCTATGGCCTGCTGGGGAAGAACGGAACAGGCAAATCCACTCTCTTGTATCTGCTCTCCGGTCTGCTCCGGCCCCAGCAGGGTTCAGTTTGTTGCGACGGGGTCGAAACCTGCAGGCGACAGCCCGAAACGCTCAGCGAAATCTACCTTTTGCCAGAGGAGTTTCAGCTGCCTGCCCTTACGCTGGCGCAGTATGTCAGGCTCTACAGCCCGTTCTACCCCCGTTTCTCTCATGAAGTGCTGCAGGCGTGCCTTGCTGACTTCGAACTGAGTCCCGACGTGCACCTCGGCCGGCTCTCCATGGGGCAGAAGAAGAAGGCGTACGTGGCCTTCGCCTTGGCCACGCAGACCAAGTATCTCTTCATGGACGAACCGACCAACGGACTGGACATCCCGTCGAAGAGCCTGTTCCGCAAGGTCATTGCCCGCCACATGAATGACGACCGCCTCATCATCATCTCTACCCATCAGGTGCACGACGTGGAGCAACTGCTCGACCACGTGCTCATTCTCTCGCAGCGGGCGTTGCTGCTCAATGCGTCGGTGCAGCAGCTGACCGGGCAGTATGCCTTCTCGTTCCGCTCCGTGAACGATGACTCGCCCGTCGTTTATTCCGAGCCTGCGCCTCAGGGCAACGCCGTTATCACCCGAAGGCTGCCCGGTGATGCTGAAACACAGCTGAACCTCGAACTTTTGTTTAACTATATCACCTCCAGAAAATAAGTATGAAACAGTTTGATTTCCATAGATTCGTGCTGGCACTAAAGTGCCACTTCGTCACCACCCGCAGCATCTGGCTGCGTGTGTTCAGCCTACAGTTCATTGCCTTGTTCCTGTGGCAGTTGTTCTTTTTGTGGTCGAGTTTTTACAGCCGTAATTACACGGACGAGAGTGCAGAAGTAGTACATAGCATTTATTATAATGCCATTGACCAAATAGCAGGTTTTAGCATTGTCTTTATTGGCATTGCCATGCTCTTTGGCGCTGTCTGCATGTTCACTGGCCTGAAGAGTACGGGGGCCCGGGCAGCTTACCTGACGTTGCCTTTGGCGAACGCAGAGAAATATGTGGTCAACTTTCTTTTTGCCACGCTGTTCTGTGCCTTAGGCTCCTTTGTGGCTTACCTTTGTGCCGACGCCTTGCGCGTGCTGATTGACCTGCTGACCGGGCACATGGTCGTTTGGAGTGTTCCTTATTTCTTTGACAGATGGACATTACTGACCATAGACAATTATCTGACGGTGCCGCTGATAGGTTTTTCCCTGCTGGTACATGCGTTCTACATGCTGGGCGGCACGCTGTTGCGCCGTCAGCCGATCTTACTGACCGCTATGGCTCATGTCATTCTTGTCTATGTGCTGATATTCGTCTGGCGGTTTGGCCTGGGTTTTCCAAGCATGCTGTCGCAAACGGACACGGGTGAGGTGGTGCCAACTGGCTGGTATTACGCCGTAACCATTGGCTTTTACCTCCTGTCGGTACTCTTCTATTGGCTTTCTTATCGCATTTTCTGCCGCATGCAGGTGAATAATCATAAATGGTTGAACGTATGAGTTTCACGAACGACAAACCCATCTACCTGCAGATGGCCGACCGTCTGTGCGACGAGATTCTGGCAGGGACGTATAAGGACGACGACCGCATCCCCTCGGTGCGCGAGTATGCCGTCATGCTCGAGGTGAACACCAACACCGCCGTCAAGGCCTACGACGAGCTTGCGCGCGCGAACATTATATATAATAAGCGTGGCTTAGGCTACTTTGTCACCCCCGGTGCCCGCCAGCAGATCATGCAGGAGCGCCGCCGACTCTTCATGGAGCAGCAGTTGCCCGCCCTCTTCCGCCAAATGCACCTGTTGGGTATTGACATACAGGAAGTCGTTGAAGCATGGCGGTGAGCCCCTCTGACTCTTGACCCCCTCTAACTCCCCCTGTAGGGGGAGGACGGTATGAGGGCAAGATGCATGGTGGTGACCCCCTCTAACTCCCCCTGTAGGGGGAGGACAGAATGTGTGCATGCCCTTGTGTGGTAATCGTCCCCCTCCTACAGGAGGGGTTAGGGGAGGTCACCAATTCCCTGACCCCCTCTAACTCCCCCTGTAGGGGGAGAACAGAATGTGGGCACGCCCTTGTGTAGTAATCGTCCCCCTCCTACAGGAGGGGTTCTTGCTCTGGCAAGCGTCCCTGCGGACCGAGCGAGGGGATAGCACTTGCTGCGAAGTAACGGCGCTTCGGTGTGCTAAAAGTCTTACATTCATTTAAATAATATTAGAAAATTTGTGGGATGTGCAACTTTACTGTATCTTTGTACGTCAAATTAGTAAATCGTAAATCAAACAAGGTGATACATCTCAAGGACATCAACAAGACCTATAAGGGTGCACAGCCGCTGCACGTGCTGAAAGGCATCACGCTCGACATAGAGAAGGGCGAGTTCGTCAGCATCATGGGCGCTTCAGGCTCAGGAAAATCAACGCTACTCAACATACTGGGCATTCTTGACAACTACGACTCGGGCGAATACCTGCTCAACGGCGTGCGCATCTGGAACCTCTCGGAGCGAAAGGCTGCCGAGTACCGTAACCACATGATAGGATTTATCTTCCAGTCGTTTAACCTCATATCGTTTAAGACGGCTGTGGAGAACGTGGAGTTGCCGCTCTTTTATCAAGGGGTGTCGCGCAAGAAGCGGCACACCCTTGCCTTAGAGTATCTGGAACGATTGGGACTGCTGGACTGGGCCACGCACTATCCCAATGAGCTCTCTGGAGGACAGCGGCAGCGCGTGGCCATTGCCCGTGCACTCATTACGCAGCCGCAGATTATCCTGGCCGACGAGCCGACTGGTGCGCTGGACTCGAAGACCAGCATAGAGGTGATGCAGCTGCTGAAACAGTTGAATGCAGAGGACGGTATCACGCAGATTATTGTGACCCACGACCCCAGCGTGGCCGAGAAGACGAACCGCGTAATCAGAATAAAGGATGGAGTTATTGAATGAGATATGGCAGACGGCCAGACGTAACAAGCTGCGCACGGGGCTGACAGGCTTCGCGGTGGCATGGGGCATCTTCATGCTCATTGTGCTGCTGGGGGCAGGCAACGGACTCATCCATGCGCAGCTGCAGCAGTCGGAGCGATTCCTGACTAACTCCATGATTGTGTGGGGCGGCTACACGTCGAAGCCCTATCAGGGACTGAAGGAGAACCGCAACATTCAGCTGAACCGCAACGACATTGCCATTACCGGCACCAGCTTCCCCGAGAACATCGATGCCGTGGGAGCCATGTACGAGACATCGGTTACGGTGAGCCTCGGCGAGCAGTACCTGAATACCACGCTGGCCGGCGTCTATCCTAACCATACGCAGATAGACAAGGTGGAGATGCTGAAGGGACGTTTCATCAACGATATTGACCAGGGGGAGCGCCGCAAGGTAATCGTCATCAGTAATAAGCAGGCCAAGGAGCTGGGCACCCTCGTAGGCCAGCATGTCAACGTGGGAGCCTTTGCCTTCCAGGTGGTGGGCATCTACAAGGAACAGGAGAACGGACGGGCCAGCGCCTTCACGGCCTACTCCACGATGAAGGGCATCTTCGGAGCCAATACCGCCGATGCCGGACGTATAGAGTTCAACTTCCACGGGCTGACCACCGAACAGGCCAATACCGACTTCGAACGAGAGTACCGTCAGCACATCAACGCCGCCCACCAGGCAGCACCCGACGATGAGGAAAGCATCTGGCTCTGGAACCGCTATACCAATAACCTGCAGATGCAGACGGGCATCGGCATCATTCGTACTGCCCTCTGGATAGTAGGCCTCTTCACGCTGCTCTCGGGCATCGTGGGCGTGAGCAACATCATGCTCATCACCGTCAAGGAGCGCACTCATGAGTTCGGCATCCGCAAGGCCATCGGCGCCAAGCCGTGGGCCATACTGAAGCTCATCATCATAGAGAGTGTGATTATTACCACCTTCTTCGGCTACATAGGCATGGTGCTGGGCGTGGCAGCCAACGAATACATGGATGCCACCATAGGCCATGACACCATAGACACAGGACTCTTCAAGGCCACGATGTTTGTCAACCCCACCGTGGGACTCGACGTCTGCATTGAAGCCACGTTGGTCATGGTCATTGCCGGCACCCTGGCCGGACTGGTGCCAGCCCTGAAGGCCAGCCGCATACGGCCCATAGAGGCGCTTCGTGCGGAATAACCTAATAAGCCCCATAAGAATATGAGAATAGACATTGACACCTACCGCGAAATCATTGACACGCTGACGCGCAACAAGAGCCGCTCGTTCCTGACGGGCTTCGGCGTCTTTTGGGGCGTGTTCATGCTCATCGCCCTGATTGGCGGAGGACAAGGACTGAAAGAACTGCTCAACCAGAACTTCGAGGGCTTTGCCACCAACTCGGCGCTGGTATGGGCTCAGCCTACCACCAAACCCTACAAGGGATTCCGCAAGGGCCGTCAGTGGACGATGGTCTATAAGGACGTGCAGCGCATGAAGGAACAGGTGCCGGAACTGGACGTTGTCACGCCGATGGTGTCACGATGGGGCAATAATGCGGTCTTTGGTGACCATAAAAGTTCGTGTAACATGAGTGGCGTGTCACCTGACTATGCCAAGGTGATGGAGCCGAAGATATACTACGGACGATACCTGAACGACATGGACCTGCAGCAGCGCCGAAAGGTCTGCGTACTGGGTAAGAAGGTGTATAAGGAACTCTTCCCGGGTGGTGGCGACCCCTGTGGCAAACTGGTCCGCTTAGACTCCGTTTACTACCGCGTGGTGGGTGTTGACTACAAGACGGGCGGCATCAACCTGAACGGTAGCAGCGAGGAGGCGGTCACCATTCCCATCACGCTCATGCAGCAGACGTACAACATGGGCGACCAGATTCACATACTCTGCGTGACGGCCAAACCTGGTGTTACCATGAGTACCATCACCGACAAGATGCGTGGCGTCATTGCACGCGCCCACACCGTTGACCCGACGGACGAGCAGGGTGTCATGGTGTTCAACACCGAGGTGCTCTTCCAACTCCTGGACTCCCTCTTCCGCGGCGTTAACTTCCTTATATGGCTGGTCGGTCTGGGCACGCTCTTAGCGGGTGCCATCGGCGTGTCGAACATCATGATGGTGACGGTGCGCGAACGGACTACTGAGATAGGCATCCGCCGGGCCATTGGTGCAACGCCGCGAATGATTCTCTCGCAGATTATCAGCGAGAGTCTGGTGCTGACGCTGGTGGCGGGCATGTCGGGTATTCTCTTTGCCGTCATGATACTGCAGATGCTGGAGATGGCGAACACGGAGGACGGCATTGTCTCTGCCCACTTCCAGGTGCAGTTCTGGACGGCTATCTTCGCAGCCCTCGCGGTCAGCCTGATGGGAGTGCTGGCAGGCTTGGCTCCCGCCGCCCGCGCCATGAGCATCAAACCCGTTGATGCCATGAGGGACGAGTAAGCAGTCCTATAAGTCCTATAAGCCCCATAAGAATAAATCATCAATAGAAAAACAGAATATGAAGAAGTACACAAAACTGATTATTGCGGCTATCGTGGCCCTGATCTTCATCGGAACTTTCGTGTTCCTCTGGCAGAAGAGCCAGCCTAAGGAAGTGCTCTACAGCGAGTTTACGCCCAAGTTCGACACGCTGCAGCGCACAACTATCATTACCGGTAAGATAGAACCGCGCAACGAGGTGAACGTGAAGCCACAGATTAGTGGCATCATTACCGAGATTCTGAAAGAAGCCGGACAGTACGTTCAGCAGGGCGAGGTCATCGCCAAGGTGAAGGTCATACCCGACATGGGACAGCTCTCGTCTGCCGAGAGCCGTGTGCGACTGGCCGACATCAACCTGAAACAGGCTGAGGTGAACTTCGAACGTGAGAAGAATCTCTACGAGCAGAAACTTGTCTCGGCCGACGAGTACGACAAGGTTCGGCAGCAGCTGAACCAGGCCAAGGAGGAGCTGAAGGCTGCCATCGATGCACTTGAGGTGGTGCGCGACGGCGTGTCACGCTCCAATGCCAGTGCCTCCTCGACGCTCATACGCTCCACCATCAGCGGTGTCATACTCGACATTCCCGTCAAGGTGGGTAACTCGGTTATTCTCTCTAACACGTTCAACGACGGTACGACCATTGCCTCGGTTGCCAACATGAACGACCTCATCTTCCGCGGTAACATTGACGAGACCGAGGTGGGGAAGCTGGTTGACGGCATGCCCATGAAGATTACCGTGGGTGCGCTGCAGGACGTGTCGTTCGATGCGTCGTTAGAGTACATCTCGCCAAAGGCCGTCGAGAGCAACGGTGCCAACCAGTTTGAGATAAAGGCTGCCGTCACCTCGCTGCCCGCCTCGGGCGGCATCCGTTCAGGCTATTCGGCCAATGCCGAGATTGTGCTGGCGCGGGCTGAGAATGTGCTCACCATTCCTGAGAGTGCCATCGAGTTCAGCGGCGACTCCACGTTTGTCTATGTGATTACTGGTGGGACTGACAAACCGCAGTATGAGCGCAAGCCCGTCACCACGGGCCTTTCTGACGGCGTGAACATTGAAATCAAGAAGGGCATCACGGTTAACGACCGTGTGCGTGGCCCCGAAATAATAGCAGAGACCAAGGAGGACTAAATCATGAAAAGATTAATTTTCTGTCTTCTGAGCCTTGTGGGCCTTATGGCTTCGGCTCAGCCGAAGCAGTGGACACTCCGCGAATGCACGGAATACGCCGTCAGCCATAACCTGCAGATCAAGCAGCACTACCACCAGCAGGTGAAGCAGGAACTGCAGCTCTCGACAGCCCGCAATGCGCGGCTGCCAGACCTGGGTGCCGACATCAATGAGAACATCTCCTTCGGCCGTGGATTGACGTCGGATAATACCTATACGAATACGAACACCAGCTCTACGTCGTTCTCGCTGAACACCAGTATTCCCCTGTTTACGGGTTTCCAGATTCCCAACACCATACAGCTGAGCAAACTGAACCTCGAAGCAGCGACGCAGGACTTGGAAAAAGCCAAGAACGACATTCGCACGCAGGTTGCACAGGCCTACGTACAGATTCTTTACGACAAAGAGATTATGGATGTGGCCAACAGGCAGATTGCCATCGACTCGCAGCAGGTGCATCGCCTGCAGGTAATGCTCGACAACGGGAAGGCCAGTCCCGCCGAACTCTCCCAGCAGCAGGCCACACTCGCACAGAGCCGCCTGACCGCCACGCAGGCCAACAACGACTTGCAACTGGCATACCTTGCGCTGACCCAACTCCTTGAACTGCCTTCGCCGGAAGGCTTCACCATTGTCTGCCCTGACCTTGACGGCCTGGTTAACCGCAGCATTGCCGTCAGCCCCGATGTCATCTACACCGAAGCCCTCGTCTCTCGTCCCGAGGTAGCAGCAGAACAGCTGCGTCTGCAGGGTACAGAGAAGAGCATCAAAATAGCGCAGGCAGGCTTGTACCCCTTGCTGTCCTTCTCGGCTGGTTTGGGAACCAATTACTATAGCTCGTCCGATTTTGCTTCAGAAGCCTTCGGCACACAGCTGAAGAACAACTTCTCGCAGTACATTGGACTGAACCTGCAGATTCCCATCTTCAACCGTTTCTCAACGCGTAACAAGATTCGTTCGGCACGTGTTGACCAGGAAATACAGATGTTGCAGCTGGAAAACGTGAAGAAGACGCTCTACAAAGAGATTCAGCAGGTGTACTACAATGCCATAGCGGCTCAGGAGAAATGGCGCAAGAGCGAACAGGCCGTGAAGGCTGCTCAGGATGCCTTCACCCTGATGGAGGCGAAGTACGAGAACGGCAAGGCGAACATCACGGAGTTCGACGATGCCAAGAACAAGCTGATGAAGGCGGAGAGTGACCTGGTGCAGGCACGTTACGAATACCTTTACCAGACGGCGCTGCTCGACTTCTACCGGGGACGGGAGTTTATGTTCTAACAAAAAAGGCGGGATGTCCCGCCTTTTCTGTTATTTGATAATGACTTTCCGTCCGTTATTGATGTAGATGCCGCGTTGCTGGGGCTTGCCGTTGAGCAGTCGCCCGTCGATGGTGTACCAGTTCCCGTTGACGTTCCCGTTGACGTTAACGTTCTCAATCCCCGTCGTTCCGGCAAAGTTGTGCAGCTCGTAGAGAGCCTTCATGGCTTTGCCCGTCTCGTTGTCGAAGAGGCTGGCATTGTACCAGCCGCTGGGCGTAACAGCGTTTGTATAGGGCACGCCGTATTCGTTAGCCTCGGGGAACCACCAGTACAGTCCATCTACACTGTCGTGCTGGTTGAGCGTGGCAATGAGGTCTTTCGTAAACTGTAACTGTCCGTCGTCAGTGGCAGGCCACGTCGGGAAGGTGCTCACGGGGTAGGTGGCGCCGTCTGGATACCACTTATGGTAGTAGCCCGTCTCCACAATCTGAATCTTTTTGCCGGGGTAGGCGGTTTCCAGCTTTTTGATGACGCTGTTCAGTGTTTCCAGTGTGCCGTGATAATAGGGGTAATAGCTAATGCCGATAACGTCGTAGTCGTTGGTGTAATTCTTCAGCGTGTTGTAGAAGTTAGTGACGTTCGTCGATCTGCTCATCTCCGTCTGGATAACAATCTTGGCCTGAGGACAGGTGGCGCGGATGGCTTCGATGCCTGCCTTCAGGTACTTGGCAAAGTTAGCGAATGTGCCGCCATTATAGTCGCCGCCGTTAGGATAGCAGTGGCCGGTGGGCCAGAGCATGCCGTAGGTAATCTCGTTGCCCGGCTGCACGAAGTCGGGCTCTGCACCGGCAGCCTTCAGCTCGTTCAGACAGTTGACGGTGTACTCTTTCAGAGTCTGCGCCAGTACGTCCGGGTCAGTGCTGGTCCATGCACTTGGTGTCGAGTGCTTGCCGGGGTCAGTCCATGTGTCGCTGTAGTGGAAGTCAAGCATAAAGGCCAGTCCAGCCTCTTTGATGCGTCGGCCTAAGGCCTTGACATAGTCCAGGTCCTGGCGCACGCCCTCATTCTGATGCTGTGTGCTGGCTTTTGACGGGTCAACGAAGAGGCGCACACGCATGGCGTTCCAGCCCTGTTGCTTGAAGTATTGAATCATGTCGCCGGAAATGTTGCTTCCGTTTTGGTCTTTGTACTTGGCGTTTGCGTTCTCATAGTCAGGTAGTAATGAGATGTCGCCGCCCACGTACTTTTGAGCATACATAGTACCTGCACAAAGCAGCAGGCATGATGCGAAAAGGAGTTTTAATTGTTTCATAAGCAATACTTTGTCTTTATTTTAATGTTTAATATTTAGTGCTTCCTCCTCGCCCGCTGCTCACGGTATTTGGCCTTCTGCCGTGCAGAGCCGCTGCCGTGGGCACCGGTGATGTATTTCTTCTTCTTGGCCTTCGTCTTCACCTTGTCATCCTCCTTGCGGGGTCCGCCGCCACGGCCGAAGTTAATGCCGTTCTCGAGAATGCTGTCGAAATCCGTACTCTTATCCATAGTTGAAATTGGGTGTTGGGTGAGTGGTGTTGGGTGTTGGGTTCCCCTCCCTTTGGGAGGGGGTAGGGGGTGGGCTCTTTAATGGTGGAACAGTCTTACTCCGGTGAATGCCATTGCGATGCCGTACTTGTCGCAGGTCATGATGACATGGTCGTCGCGTACCGAGCCGCCGGCCTGGGCAATGTACTGCACACCACTCTTGTGGGCACGCTCAATGTTGTCGCCGAAGGGGAAGAACGCGTCAGAGCCTAAGGCCACATTCGTGTTCTGGGCTATCCATGCCTTCTTCTCTTCCAGTGTCAGCACGGCGGGCTGCTCAGTGAAGAACTGCTGCCAGGCACCGTCGCGCAGCACGTCGTCGTGCTCGTCCTCAGAGATATATACGTCGATGGTATTGTCGCGGTCAGCACGGCGGATGCCCTCCTTAAAGGGCAGGGCCATCACCTTCGGGTGCTGGCGCAGCCACCAGATGTCGGCCTTGTTGCCTGCCAGACGGGTGCAGTGGATGCGGCTCTGCTGGCCGGCACCGATGCCGATGGCCTGTCCGTCCTTCACGTAGCAGACGGAGTTCGACTGCGTATATTTCAGCGTGATGAGGGCAATAATTAGGTCGCGTTTGGCCTCCTCGGGGAAGTTCTTGTTCTCAGTGGGAATATTCTCAAACAATGCGGGGTCGTCCAACTTGATTTCGTTACGTCCCTGTTCGAACGTTACGCCGAACACCTGCTTGCGCTCCACGGGCTCCGGCTTGTATGCCGGGTCAATCTTGATGACGTTGTATGTTCCCTTGCGCTTGTCCTTCAGAATCTCGATGGCTTCTGCAGTATAGTCGGGAGCAATGACGCCGTCGCTCACCTCACGCTTCAGCAGCAGAGCCGTCGTAGCGTCGCAAGTGTCGCTCAGCGCCACGAAGTCACCATAGCTCGACATGCGGTCGGCACCACGGGCCCGGGCATAGGCACAGGCAACGGGACTGTCGTCAAGTCCCTTGATGTCGTCAACGAAGTAGATTTTCTTCAGCGTCTCGCTCAGGGGCAGGCCGACGGCAGCACCTGCTGGTGAGACGTGCTTGAACGATGCTGCGGCGGCCAGTCCTGTCGCCTCTTTCAGCTCCTTCACCAACTGCCACGCGTTCAGCGCGTCAAGAAAATTGATGTAGCCCGGCCGGCCGTTAATCACTTCTATGGGTAACTCGCCTTCCTGCATGAAAATGCGCGAAGGTTTCTGATTCGGATTGCATCCGTACTTCAGTGCTAATTCTTTCATTATTGTGTAGGAATAATTTTTTTTGCGCTGGCAAAGGTACAAAATAATTATGAACCAAAAGCTGTCAGCTCCGTTAAAAATGAATAATGGTGAACAATTAAGTATGATGAATAACAAATTATTTCGTACTTTTGCAAAGATTTTTCGAACACGTGACGATGGAAAAGAAACAACATGCACTCAGGAAACTGTTAGAGGCTGTGGAGCACGAACTGCTGAAGCGTCCTAACCGCAAGACGCTTGACCGCCTGTCACTGCTGGCTGGCTTTCAGGATTGGGAAACCTTTCAGGAGGCACTGCACGGTGAGGCTGACGGCTCTACCAACTTCAAGACGGAGAAGGAAGAACACGATAATCAGTAGGCTTCGCGGTACTTGCCTTCCTCCTTGTCGTTAAGCATGGAGAGGTAGCTCTGGTAGCGGCTCTCGGCGATGTAATGTTCGTCGAGCGCTTTTCTGACGGCACAGCCCGGTTCATGCGTATGAGTGCAGTTTGAGAAACGGCAGTCTTTCGAGAAATGGAATATCTCCTTGAAATACCCGCTCAGCTCCTCCGGTTCCATGTCGAACGTTCCAAAACCCTTAATGCCCGGGGTGTCGATAAGATAAGCCTCCCCCAACCCCCTCCCAAGGAGGGGGCTCTCAGAAGCACTTGAAGCCCCCTCCTTGGGAGGGGGTTGGGGGAGGCTGATCATCTCAGAGAAGGTTGTGGTATGCATACCCGTGTTGTGGGCATCGCTGATTTCTGCTGTACGCAGGTTCACACCAGGGACGAGGCGGTTAATGAGCGTTGACTTGCCCACGCCGCTGTTGCCGCTCAGCACGGTAATCTTGCCTACCAGTAGCGGGCGCAGCTGCTCTACACCGTCGCCTGTACTGGCCGAAATGGCGAAGCATTGGTAACCTATGTTCTCGTATAGCGTAATCATCATCTGCTGAAGCCGCTGCTCGTCGTCGTTGAGCAGGTCGGTCTTGTTGAAGATGAGTATGACGGGGACTCGGTAGGCTTCGGCCGAAGCCAGGAAGCGGTCGATGAATGTGGTGGAGGTCTGTGGGTAGTTAACGGTCACTATGAGCATGGCCTGGTCAACATTGGCAGCAATGATGTGGCTCTGCTTCGAAAGATTGATGCTCTTGCGGATGATGTAGTTGCGGCGGTCCTCAATCTCGGTGATGAAAGCCCCGGCCCCTTCCTGTGAAGAGGGGGGGGTAATGCTCACCCTGTCGCCCACGGCCACGGGGTTCGTCGAGCGAATGCCACGCAGTCGGAAGTTTCCCTTTATCTTGCAATCTACAAGCTGTCCCTCATCCGTCAGCACGGTGTAGCAGCTTCCTGTATTCTTTATTACTAAACCTTTCATTGAATATTGATGATGCCACAAAGGTAAGAAATAATTTTGTTACTGGCAAACTTCTTGCTGATTCTTTTCTGACTTTTTGTTTAAATTAGACAGCACCGTGTGAAAACCGGGCAGCATCTTTGATGTTACAATTATTCTCTCAAAAAAAGATTGAAAAATGACATCACACTACACTAAACCTTAAAAATGTGTTGCAACATGTTGATATTCAGTATGTAATTTTAGTGTAGTGTTGCTTACGACACTGCACTAACACTACACTAAACGAAAATGCCAACCTCCACTTATAGGTGTACCCTCATTTAGCCTTCCCGCCACTCTTGTTAGCGCCAGTTTCCACTTTGATTAAGCCCGCTTCTCATCCTTGTTTGGACTTTCCTCCAGTCTTCTTTGGGCCAAACAAGGGTGAAGTGAAGCCTTCGTTACACTGTAGTTTGGTGCAAACAAGGCTGTAGTTTGGTGCAAACTCCAGACCCATAGTAAAGAAGTGCCGTTTCTCTGTGAGAGAAGTGCCGTTTCTCCCCAAGAGAAGTGCCGTTTCTCTGTGAGAGTGACATCCACTTCAAGTTAGTGTAGTGTTAGTGCAGTGATGCAAGCAACACTACACTAAAATTACATGCTGAATACCAACATGTTGCAACACATTTTTAGGGTTTAGTGTAGTGTGATGTCATTTTTCAACATTTTTCTTGAGAAATTGTAATTCATGTATTCTTTGCAGACAAAAACAAAAAGTGCCGCCCACCCCTCACGGGCAGGCGGCGCACAAAACTAATTATTTACTTTCAAACTAATGGTCCACAAGAGCGTGGCCATTATGTAATAAAAACATATCCGCCTCACGGCGTCTTCTTATGTCATGTTCTCAAAAAGAACGATTTAGCAATCGTAAAAAAATAAGTTGATGAAAAGTTATGAACACGAATTTCCACGAATTATCCATTAATTGCTGCGCGTAGTAATTATATGATTAATTATATGGTAATTATATGTTTAATAATAATCGTACCAAGTTATTTTTGAATAATTACTTAGCAAAGAGTAAAAGTGGGAGTCCCCTTCCGGAGAACCTACAGTTCCCATACGGAGAACTCCCACGATTCGCAGTTCAGTCTTTATTTATTCTTTATGAATGCTTACCAGTCCTCGTTGTCTGAGCCGAAGAAGGTAGAAGACTCCTCTGTTCCAGGAGTAACTTTATTTTTATTATCAACGGTATCAATTGATGCTGCCAAAACAGTCATCGTGTTAATCAGCACTACTTCCATCTCTGGATTAATATATATCTTTTTCATTTTCTTTTCTCCTTAATTTATTTGATTACTATTTTCTTACCATTCACAATGTAAAGACCCTTTGTAGGCTGAGCCACGCGACGACCAGAGAGGTCGTAATAGACACCATCCGTTGTCTGTTGTCCGTTGACCGTAGTCATACCGATGCCCGTTGTCTCATCATCATTGTCAATAGAGAGTGCTGGAGCACCCACAGCTGCAGGAAGTTCCAGATAAGCCTTGCCTACGCTTGTTGTACCTGCAGCAGCAATGTGGAACTGACCGCCACTCAGCAGGTAAATCGTCTGATTACCTTCAGGAACGGTTACAGGACCTGCTTTCAGCAGGTTTGTTCCAACAGAAGCTGCATTGGTCTTCACGGGAATCGTATAAGTTACGCTCGGAGTACCTTTCAGCAAGATACCTGTTCCAGCAGGAGCCTCAGTAACGGTTGAGATCGTTAACTTCGCACCATCGTTGCTGGGGATGATATAAGCAACCAGAGCGTCAGCAGTTTCATTTTCAGCCACAGCATTAGCAAAATCAAGGTCATTATCATTTGAAAGAGTGCTGTAACCACTTGAAGCAATAGAAGTACTAATTACTTTCACAAGAGTAATGGTTGCTTTTGAAAACTTTGTGTAACCAGAGCCACTGTTCCTTGATAATGTGAATGAGTTTGCAAAACCTGTCCATGTCATGGTGGAATAATTAAAGGTACCTACATCTGCTGACGGAGCTTTTTCTGAACTTGACGTTCCTTCAAAGACAACCTTTGTTAAGTAATAGCCTGTAGGAGCTGTAAATGTAAGAACTGAACCATTGTAAATACGAAGGTCACTTGTCTTTATGTACATATTAGTGGCTTTCTTATATACAACAGTAACTCTATCTATTTCACCTGAATAATCTTGCTTTGTAACTTTATCACCCGCATCTGAAGCTACTCCGAATAAGGCAGACCAGTCGCGTATTGTAATATTTATCGGCTGAACATACTCAGTAACAGTTATATCATAAGTAGCAGTCTTAGTTACTTCACCTTCAGTATAAGAAACTGTAACTTCCTTTATTCCTGTAGTTGACATATCAGGAGTAGAGAAAGTTGCACTTGAAGTAACGTCCTTTGTGCTATTATCGGCATAAGTTGCCGTAACGACTAAACCATCGTGATTAAAGGTAGTACCCTGACTGAAAGTTCTTGTATAGTCTCCTGAGAGGGCTATTGAACTGAGGGGGGAACCTGCGGTAGAATTAATAAAGTTAATAACTACATTATCAAAGCGGTAGGCATTTTTACTTGTATTTCCTTTATCAAGTACGATTCCATAATAAGCCGAAACTATTTCGTTAAATTCAAATGTAAAAGTAGTGTTTTGTGAAGGGGTTACACCTTGTGCAGAAAGTCCTGTTCCAGACTTCAACGTTATGGCTTGCCAATTCTCTCCATCTAATGAGTAAGCAAGATAAAGTTTTCCGCCATCACCTGAACCACCTGTATATAAAAACGTTATTTTGTTAATATTTGACAATTTATTTTTGCTTTTAACTACAACACCATAATTTGTAGCTGTTGCACCTGTTCCAAGAGCATTACCAATTGTTACACAATTACTGTTGTTGAAACCAATCGACTTATTATTGCCACCCATACTAATACTCCAATTGTCACCACCATAGGTGTTTGCATACGTAGAATTTGTAACAAGTTGATCACTGTCGAAAGTTGCGACAATTACATCTTCCGCCCACACACTCGTCACGCTACCTACTACGAGGGCAAATAGCAGGAGCATTTTTGTTAGTAAATTTTGTTGTTTCATAATTGTTTTTTGTTTTAATTATTATTAGTTATGTTGTTAATTATTTGTTGCCTTTACAAACAGATTTAATCTGTTATAGACTTACATCACCTTTGATGCCCGCCATCTCTTGCGAGAACCTTATTAATATGTATCTTGTGGAAGCACGGGACACATGCCTCGTTCTGCTGAAAGCTCCCAGAACCAGCAATACTTCAAAAATGGTGGAAATAAAAAAGGCATGGGAGTTCTCTACCTTCGCCCATCCCTACTGTCAGGCCTTCGCATTGCCCCTTCCTAAGGATAAGCAACGCAGTCAGCCCACGCCAGACGATTATATACGTATATACGCGCGTACCTTATATATAAATAAAGGCACGTGCGGCAGGATATACAATCAATCCTAACGCAGACGTTTCGTTGCATTATCTCTGTAGGAAAATCAAAGTTGCGAAGTTTGACAGTACAGACGATAACGTTCGTAAACGCCTTTCCGAAGTCCGCTCTACAACAGCTAAGACTTCATTCCCTCGATGTTAATTGACCCACTTTCCCTATCGGGCAGACTGTGAGTCGGTGCAAAGGTAAAAAGAATTAGTGAACTGACCAAACGTTTGGCAGAAAAAATTAAAAAACTTACGTAAACGTTATGACGTTATGGAGTTATGGCGTTTACAAATAAGAAAGAACGTAGCGTGGTGATTGGAAGAAGAGGCCTGTGGCGGAATCAGACAGTTTCTCATAGATGGGCGAGGTATAGACACGGTCGATGGCTTCCTCAAGTGTGAAGCCTTGCTCCTCGGTGAGTATCTGAATCATGCGGGCAGTCAGTTGCTCTTTTAGTCGCTTGAATTCTTGTGGCGTAACGTTTGGTTGTGTCATATCTTTATGAGTTTTGCCAGGGCTCGTTCAGTTCCGAAGTAGTACTCAAAATTGGTGTGCCGCCTTCGGTGAGTGCTTTGAATTCACCCATGCGCAGAGCTTGTTGGCGATCGGCAGAGAGGTAAAAGCCTCGGCCGAAGTCCTTGTTGGGGCGCGATTTGGTGAGGTCGATGTGGTCAATGTCAACTGTTGAGCCATGATAAAGTGTCAGCATAGATAGCCTCCTTTCCTCTGGCAATATGTGCTTATGCTCTTTACCATGTCATCCATAGGCTGGGTGTGCATTACGTCGTAAAAGTCGTGGGCCACCTTGATAGCTCCGTAGCGATTTAGGTAGCGGTAAGCTTCGGCATCTGTCATCGAATAATGCTTGGCAAAGGCGGCGATGAGCAGCACGATATACTCAGATATGTCTTTAATGCTAAACATAATTATGCTTTTGTGATAAAGGGGCGCCCAACCCTAAAACAATTGAGCACCGCCCGCCCCCAAACAACGGGACGGGCGGTCTTGTTCCTTTAGAACTTCTTACACGGTCATTATTTCCTTGTTCTTGGCCTCAATGAGCTCGTCGAGCTTCTTGATGTACTTGTCGTGCAGCTTCTGCAGCTCGAGTTCAGCGTCTTTCTCGTTGTCCTCAGAGAGACCGTCCTTGATGGCTTTCTTCAACTTGTCCTTGATGTCGCCACGCACGTTGCGTACCTCCACCTTGGCTTTCTCGGCAATCTTGTTGCACTGCTTCACCAAGTCACGACGGCGCTCCTCGGTGGGCTGGGGGATGCCTAAGCGGATAATCTCGCCGTTGTTCTCGGGCGTGATACCTACATCGCTGTCCATGATAGCCTTCTCAATGTCCTTGATCTGCTTGCGGTCCCAAGGCTTGATGGCAATGGTACGGGCATCGGGCGTTGACACGTTGGCCACCTGGTTCAAGGGCACCTTCTGTCCGTATGACTCTACTCTTACACCACTCAAAATGGCCACGTTGGCGCGGCCTGCACGGATGCGGTTCAGTTCCTCTTCCAGAAACATAGCAGCCATCTCCATGCGCTCCTCAGCTGAGGCTAATGTTGCTTTTACGTCAATCATATTATTATGTTTTAAGTTTCTTTCGGGGTTCAAATGTAGTCAAATAAATTCAATTCTGCAAGCGTTTAGCCAAAAAAGTTGCAAAAAGATTGTGATTTGGTTGTTTTTATGCTTATTGAGAGAATGTTGGTTTTATACAATTTTGATACTAAAAAGTAGGTATTTATTAATGATTTGTAATAAAAAACGTTAAAGAATGAGCAACTTGTCATTTTATTTTGTATCTTTGTGATGTAAAATCAAGCCTAAAGGGAGGACTAACTATGAAATCAACAAAACTCATGTACGACCAGGAATCGTACGAACTGGACAACATCTACAATGAAGTAGAAGACAGAGGCGCACGTTCAATGCCCTCTATTTGGTACACGTAATCAGTAAATTTCACCTAACAAACAGGCTCCCCGCTCTTTTAATGGAGTGGGGAGCCTTTTTGTCTTGTCCTGTTACTCAAAGACGCGGAATTCATATCCCTGTTCTTTCAGCCAACGAATGGACTCTGGTAGTGCACGCTGTAGCTTTTCAATGCTCTTCAGAGAATCGTGGAAGGTGATGATGCTACCGTTGCGTGCATAGCTCTTCACGTTATTGATGACGTCGTCTGCCGTAATCCACTTGGAGTAGTCGCGTGTCACCAGGTCCCACATCACAATTTTGAAGTGTTTCCTGAGCCAGTAGTACTCACTCCAGCGCATCACTCCGTGAGGGGGACGGAAGAGGTGGGCGTGGATAAGCTCGTTGGCCTTGAAGGTGTTGATGATGTAGGTTACCGTCCAGTGCTTGAAGGCTCCCAGGTGGTTATAGGTGTGGTTGCCTACCTGGTGACCTTCGGCCTTGATGCGCTCATAGAGCTCAGGGTATTTATTGACATTATCGCCCACCATGAAGAAAGTGGCTTTAATGTCAAACTGCCTGAGGGTGTCGAGAATAAACGGTGTGGCCTCGGGAATGGGACCGTCGTCGAAGGTCAGATAGACGGCCTTCACCGACGGATCCATTCTCCACACTGCTTTCGGAAAAATCCAGCGCAGCCACTTTGACGGTTGTTCTATTAACACCTTTTTCTATTTACGATTTGCTTTTCGGTCTCAACTCTCAACCCTCTACATTAATCCAGGCTTCCACCTAATTCCTTATAGCGGGTCATGAGCTCGATGAGTTCGTTCATGTACTTGTCTGATTGTGCTGGAGCAGCTTGTTCAATAACCATGTTGAGCTGTTGGAGCACATAGAAGTGCATGAAGTTCTCGTCGTCGGCAGATACGACGCGTCCGCTGTTCATGTTATTTTTCAGCAGACTGACGGAACGATTCCATATAGGCTGTACAAACTCCACCATCTTGAGGCTCTTGATGAGCGAAGGATCAGACTTCGATGCTATCTCGGCACAGTTCTGGAGCACGTAGAAGTTGAGCATCAGCTCGCGATGAGACGACAGGAACCAAACGTCTGGCTGGTTGTAGTAGTAAGTGATGTACTGCGAAGAGCGTTTCCAGAGGTTCCTCAAATGCTCACCAACCATCTTCTTGTCACCAACGGCGGCATAGCCCTTGGTGATTTCGAGCGTGCCAGAGTCATAGCAGTCGGGAACATTAAAGTTTGGAATCATCTTCTCGCTGTAGGCCAGTGCCTTCTTTGCTTCTTCGAGTCGTCCTTTCTCAACTAACTTAGTAATGAGCTGTGCAAAGATGCGACGGTGGGTGTAGCACATGCGCATGACGGTTTCGTCAAGATAGAGGCCCGGTTTGTCGAGTCCGCCAAACTTGAACTTATTCATCACTACGTCGTAAGTCTTGTCAATGTCGAAGTTCTCGGTGCCCTCCACGTTAGTGGCAAAGGGCGTTATGCGGTTAACAAGACCTTCCTGCACGAAGTTGTCGCCCAGGTTCATGTAGTTCTCTGCACCTACTGTCATGGCCACGTAGATAGGACGTTCCCAGTTACACTGTGCAATCATTTCGAGCATCATCAGGTCGTTCTTGTAGAGCGTGCTGCGGCCATTTAATGATATAGCCATACGCTCAGGAATGGAGTCGCCCTGCAACAGCATGCCGCTCTTGCGCACGGCTTGCTTGTCGATGGTCATGTAAATGGTGTCGGTGGGGATGACGTGTATGGGATTGCCCTCGCCCATGACAAACTCCATGATTTCGCGCTGATGATCATTGATGTCGTTGCGCACCCAGAACTTCAGGATGTTCTTCAGCTCGAACGGGTCATCGCCGAACACTTCGCGAGCCTCGTTAGGATATTCCTTGTAGAGTGCCCTGAGGCTCTCCTTCACTTCGGGTACTACCTGTACATAATCGTTGGCACGGCCTGCATACTGAATACGCGGCCAGGTGATGGGCACGCTCGGAGAATCGTAGGCCGGACGCACCATCTGGTCGATATACCAGTCGGTCTGCAGGTAGCTCAGGTTACAAACACGGGCATCCGTGCGCACTCCCTCAACATCCTGGTTGTACCAGAGTGGGAACGTGTCGTTATCACCATTGGTGAAGACAATGGGGTTGCCTTCTTCCTGCAAGGACATGAGGTAGTTCTGACCGAAGTCGCTACAGGTGTAACGGCCTGAGCGGTCGTGGTCGTCCCATGTCTGGCTAACCATCTGGATGGGAACAGCTATCGCTGCTACAGAAACTATCGCTGCGATGGCGACGGGGTTGACTTTCTTCAGGTAGCGACGGGCTAATTCGTAGAGTGCTGCCACACCCATGCCACACCAGATGGCGTAGGCATAGAACGAGCCGGCGTAGGCATAGTCACGTTCACGGGGCTGGTTGGGTGTCTGGTTCAGGTAGATGACGATGGCCAGGCCGGTCATGAAGAACAGGAAGAAGACCACCCAGAACTGACGGATGCCCTTCTGCTGTTTCATGAGCGACTGCCAGAAGAGTCCGAGCAGTCCGAGAATGAGCGGCAGGCAGTAGAAGACGTTATGTCCCTTATTGTTCTTCAGGTCGTCAGGCAGGTTGTCTTGGTTACCCAGTCGCATGTCGTCGAATGCCGAGATACCAGTAATCCAGTTGCCGTGTTCCGGTTCGCCGTTTCCTTGAATGTCGTTCTGGCGGCCGGCGAAGTTCCACATGAAGTAGCGCCAATACATGAAGTTGCACTGGTAGGTAATGAAGAACCAGATGTTGTCAATTTGTGACGGCATCTTCACCGTCATCTGTTCACCACAGCGGTCGTAGGGAACCTCGCTGCCGTCAACACCGTTCATCCACTGCTCGTAAGACTGAGCATGACCTGCATCCCACATACGTGGGAACAGCATGTTCTGGGCATATTGGTAACGGTCCTTCGTGCTAACAACGAAGTATTCGTCTTTCTCGTCAGCAGAAGCTTTCTCCTTACGCTGATAGACAGGGTCACCCCCCTTCACAACGGGTTTGCAATAGTTGCCTTCAGTACGGAGTTCAACCTGTGAGGTGTAGGCCTGACCGTAGAATAAGGGGTACTGACCATACTGTTCACGACCCATGTATTCACCCAGAGTGAAAAAGTCCTCGGGAGAGTTCTGGTCCATGGGCGGGTTGGCAGACGAACGAATGACGATGACAGCATAAGATGAATAACCAATCATCAGCATCAGCAGGCACAGCAGTGACGTGTTCTTGATGCGGGCAGAAACAAACGGCTTGCCGGATTTCTTCCACTGCAGGCCAAAGAACAGTGCTGCCAGCACAACAAAGCCAAACAATACCGAGAGCAGGCTCCAGCCAGTAAACGGAATACCCAGCAGTCCGACAGACAGTGTAAAGGCCAGGTTCTGACGCAGGGAACTGCGGTCGGTATAGGTTTCATAGATAGCCCAGATGGTAACGCCGATAAGCACCAGCATATATATAATCTCACCTGTGTCGAAGGGACAGCCAAGGGTGTTGACGAAGAAGAGCTCGAACCATCCGCCTACACGTACGATTCCGGGAACGACACCATAGAGCACGGCGGCGAGAATAAGAACCGAAACACCAAGGGCAATGAGTGAGCCGCGCAGGTCCTTTGATGCATCCTGGTGCTGATAGCGACGGTAGTACCACACAAGCACAATGGCTGGCAGACAAAGCAGGTTCAGCAGGTGGACACCGATGGAGAGACCGGTCATGTAGAAAATGAGTATGAGCCAACGGTCGGCATGCGGCTCGTCAGCATGGTCTTCCCACTTCAGAATGAGCCAGAACACGACAGCGGTGAACGCAGACGAATAGGCGTAAACCTCACCTTCAACCGCCGAGAACCAGAATGTGTCACTGAAGGCATAGATGAGTGCACCCACCATGCCAGAAGCCTCAATGGCAATGGTCTTGGCTGTTGTCAGCTCGTCCCAGTTATCGATGAGCAACCGTCGCACAAGGTGAGTGATGGTCCAGAAAAGGAACAAAATGGTAACAGCCGAAAGCAATGCGCTCATGGTATTGACCATACGTGCTACCTGACTGGGATCACTGACTAACTGTGAGAACAGGTTGGCAGTAAGCATGAAGAAGGGCGCTCCGGGTGGGTGTCCGACTTCGAGTTTATAACCAGTAGAAATAAATTCCGGGCAGTCCCAGAAAGAAGCTGAGGGTTCGATAGTGGAGATGTAGCAGAAGGCGGCTATCAGAAAAGCCAGCCAGCCCAGTGCGTTATCCACCAGTCTAAATTGTTTCATTCGTTTTTCTATTATTTATAAATAATGAGTGCAAAGTTAAGAAATAATTATGAATTATGAATGATGAATTATGAATTATTTACATAAAAAGGCTGGTACCATAGATGACGAGGACGTAACGAACCAGCTTTCCGACCAAGATGGCAGTGAAAGTCAGGGGGATGTTTGAACGCATCAGTCCCAATGCCACCGTGATGGCTGAGCCGAGCAGCGGAATCCAAGCCAGCAGACCCATCCATGCGCCCCAGCGGGCAACCCACCGGCGTGCGCGGTCGAGCTTTTCACGTTTCACCTTCAGGTAACGCTCAATCCACTCCATCTTGCCCATGCGTCCGATGAAGTAGTTGATGATGCTGCCGATGAAATTGCCTAACGTGCCCCAGAAAATGAGTGCCCAGGGATCCAGACCTGCCACATAGAGCGCAGCCATGACCGTCTCGCTGTTAAACGGGAGCACGCTTCCGGCTAAGATGGCCCCGACGAAGAGTCCGGCATAGCCCCAGTCGGTCAAAGTTGCGATAAACTCATCCATAGGTTGATGGCGGTTACGGTGAATGTTACAGCAAGAATGACGTAGAAGGCAATGTTGGTCCAGCGCGTGTGGGTAAGGGCAATGAAATGCGCCACGAGGGGACTGACGCTAATGGTCATGATAGGTAACAGCAATTCGACGTGTTGCGGCTGGACGGCCAACCAGACGGCCGATGTCCAGAGGAACACATTGAAACAGTCGAAAAGCATACGTGTACGAATCTTGTCCTGATAACGCTGTCGAGTGTAATGCACCATGCCAATAAATCCCAGTACGATGAACAAAACGTAGCAGAGCCAGTGGCTGACAGTCCATGACTCGAAGTCGAAAGGTGTCTCAAACTGTGCCAGTTGTTCGAAGTGGGCGTAGAAACGATCCATGCTGTTAGTCCAGAAAACGTAGGGAAGCAACAGCCAGTAAGGTGTCAAAACACCCAATAACGAGCCACACAAAGTGCGCCATGAAAGCATTTGCAGGCGAGAGCCCATAAGAATCCAGCAAATGGGCAGGAAGTAGAGCACGTGCGGAAAAATCAGTGAGGCAAGTCCGAACAGACAAAATGCATAGAACGTACTGCCGGGTGACTGCTTGTCCTGATAGTTGCGGAACAGCAGTAACAGGAATGCAGCAAAGAATAATGTTCCGACACAGGCCTGCCACGAGGGGAACAGAAAAACAGTTGTACACGTCAGTACCAGGAAGGAGCAGGATACCATTCGCGAGTAAATGCGAATGAGTGCATTCTGGTTGTTTAGCTCAACCATGAGATATGCCGCTGCAGTGATGCACAGGAACTGTACCCACCACATTTGCGTGACGAGTCCCGCTGCCAGCCAGATGAGTACGCCGTAAGTGGCTATGACAGGCAGGGCGATGCGGCTTTCTGCTACCTTGTTCTGTGTCCGTTTTAGCATTTACAGGTCTGCTCCGATGTCTCTTCTGAAGTACTTGTCCTTAAACTGAATCTTCTGGGCTTCGGTGAACGACTTTGCCAATGCTTCAGCTTTATCCTTGCCGTATGAGGAAACTGCAATGACGCGTCCGCCGTTGGTGACGACTTGAGATTTAGAGAGCGCTGTTCCGGCATGGAAGACGATGCTGCCCTCTACTTGGTCAATACCCGTAATTTCGTAGCCTTTCTTATAAGCTTCGGGATAGCCGCCTGAAACCAGCATGACACAAACAGCTGCACGATTGTCGAACTCCACTTCTTTCTCGTTCAAATTGCCGTTGGCCACGCCTTCGAACAAGTCAACGATGTCTGATTTCAGCCGCAGCATAACGGTTTCTGTCTCGGGGTCGCCCATGCGGCAGTTGTATTCAATGACCATGGGGTCGCCCGCCACATTGATAAGACCAAAGAAGATAAAGCCCTTGTAATCAATGCCTTCTGCGGCCAGTCCCTCGACTGTGGGGCGTATAATGCGGTCTTCCACTTTCTGCATCCATTCTTTTGTAGCAAAAGGAACAGGGCTCACGCTACCCATACCACCAGTGTTCAGACCCGTGTCACCCTCTCCAATACGCTTATAGTCTTTGGCCTCCGGCAAAATCTGGTAGTGCTTACCGTCGGTTAGTACGAAGACCGAGCACTCAATACCGCTGAGGAACTCCTCAATGACCACACGGCTGGATGCGTTGCCAAACATACCGCCCAGCATTTCCTTCAGCTCCTTCTTGGCATCTTCCAGAGTAGGGAGAATCAGTACGCCCTTGCCGGCACACAGACCGTCAGCCTTCAGCACATAGGGAGGCTGCAGGGTTTCCAGGAAAGCGAGTCCTTCCTGAAGGTGTTCCCCGTCAAAGGTCTCGTAACGGGCTGTCGGAATATGGTGGCGCTGCATGAAGCCTTTGGCGAAGTCCTTTGAGCCTTCGAGCACGGCACCAGCCTTCGACGGACCAATAACGGGAATAAGCTTTGTGCGCGCATCGGCCTTCAGGTCGTCGTAAATACCTTTTACCAAGGGGTCTTCCGGGCCTACTACGACCATGCTAATCTGCTTCTCGACGCAGAACTGCTTGATGGCTTCAAAGTCATCAGCTTTTATCGGCACATTCTCGCCCACATTGCCAGTGCCTCCGTTGCCTGGCGCAATATAGAGTTTCTCACACTTGCTGCTCTGAGCAATCTTCCACGCAAGCGCATGCTCGCGACCGCCGCTTCCTAACAGTAATATCTTCATTGTCTTTTTGTTATGTTGGTGTATCGTTTTGTCAGTTTATAATTTTCCCTGCTCTCCGAGATAAGAGTCCTTGAAGCCAAGGAAATAGAGCACACCGTCAAGCCCAATGGTGTTGATGCTCTGCTCAGCATTTGCTACCACACGGGGCTTGGCGTGGAAGGCAATGCCTAAGCCTGCGGCACTAATCATTGGCAGGTCGTTGGCACCGTCGCCCACGGCAATGGTCTGCGCCAAGTTGACTTTCTCTACCTGTGCGATGAGCTTCAGCAGTTCCGCTTTACGATGACCGTCAACCACTTCGCCCACATAGCGACCCGTCAGTTTTCCGTCTTCACCTATCTCCAACTCGTTGGCATAGACATAGTCGATGCCGTAGCGGCGTTGCAGGTATTCCCCGAAGTAGGTGAATCCACCGGAGAGGATGGCAATCTTATAGCCACAAGTCTTCAAAATCGACATCAGGCGGTCAACGCCCTCGGTGATAGGCAGATGTTCCGCAATGTCCTGCATGACGCTTACGTCAAGCCCCTTGAGCAGGGCAACACGGCGTGTAAAACTCTCCTTGAAGTCTATTTCGCCACGCATCGCACTCTCGGTGATGGCGCGAACCTCTGCGCCGACGCCATTGCGCTCGGCCAGTTCGTCAATGCACTCTGTCTGTATGAGGGTCGAGTCCATATCGAAGCAGATGAGTCGGCGCATACGGCGGAACATGTCATCACGCTGGAAAGAGAAGTCGATCTCCATCTTTTGTGAGAGCTTCATCAGTTCCGACTGCATGAGGTGGCGGTCTGTAGGTTCACCACGCAGTGAGAACTCAATGCAGGCCCGGATATGCTTGGTCGGATTTTTAATGCTCTTACGTCCTGTCAGTCGGAGGATGGAGTCAATGTTCAGTCCCTGATTGGCAATGATGCGTGTGGCAGCCTCAATCTGGCGGGCTTCCAGCTGGCGTCCCATGACCATAAGAATGTATCGGTTCTTGCCCTGATGGCCTACCCAGTCTTCATACTCGTCGTCTCCAATGGGTGAGAACCCGATGTTCACCCCCAGTTCTGTGGCCTTGAAGAGCAGCTCCTTCATGGCCAGTCCGCTCTTCATTTCGTCCATGCGAATGAGAATACCCAGCGACAGGGTGGAGTGAATGTCGGCCTGTCCGATGTCAAGTATCTGTGCATCGTAATGGGCCAGAATACTCATGACACTGGCGGTCAGTCCGGGGCGGTCTTGTCCGGTAATACGTACAAGGATTTGTTCTTTCTTCATTTCAGATAGTCTTCAAAATACTGGGTAATACGTTCATGCAGGTGCACGCTCTGATGGCCACGCATGTTGTGGGGCTCACCAGGATAGACGAAGAAGTCAGGCTGTGTGCCAGCCTCGATGCAGGCGGCAAGGAATGAGAGGCAGTGCTGAGGCACCACGGTGTCGTCGTTATAGCCTGTAATGATTTGCAGCTTGCCCTTCAAGTTCTTGGCCTGTTTCAGGAGTGATGTCTTCTTGTAACCCTCGGGGTTCGTCTGCGGGGTGTCCATGTAACGCTCGCCGTACATCACCTCGTACCACTGCCAGTCAATGACAGGGCCTCCTGCCACGCCAACCTTGAATACGTCAGGGTAGTTGACCATAAGGCTGATGGTCATGAAACCGCCGAACGACCAGCCGTGTACGCCAATACGGTCTGCATCGACGAAGGGCAGCGACTTGAGGTACTTAATGCCCTCCATCTGGTCCTGCATCTCCACTTGTCCGAGTTGTCGGAAAGTAACCTGCTCGAAAGCTTTTCCCCGATACTGTGAGCCGCGGTTGTCAAGGATAAAGAGCACATAGCCCTTCTGCGCCATATAGGTCTCCCACGAACGGCTTCCCCAGCGGTAGCTTGCCTCCACATTGTTTGCATGGGGGCCTCCATAGACATAGACAACGGTGGGGTATTTCTTCGTTGAGTCGAAGTCAGCAGGTTTCACCATGCGCCAATAGAGGTCAGTCACTCCGTCGGCTGCCTTCAGCGTGCCGCTTTCGTACGTGGGAAGCTGGTAACCCTGTTCCTTGCACGGGTCGTTGGCATTCAGAATGGTTGAGTGTTGAGCGTGGAGGGTGGAGCGTTGCATGTCAATGAGGTCAATGCGGCGTGGCATGTCAGGTGCCGAGTATTTGTCGGCCAGCATCGTGCCGCTCGTTGAAAGCATGGCGTTGTGTACACCCTTGCCGTTGTCCAGACGTGTCATCTTGCCATTCTTTGTGCTGACGGCATAGTGGTTGTGACAAAGCGGATGGTCTGCGTTGGCTTTGATGATGACCGCCTTTTCCTTCGTGTTAAAGCCCAGCACGTCCATGACGACAAACGCCCCGCTGGTCAGCTGGCGAATCATTTTTCCCTCCTTATTATATATATAAAGATGGTTATATCCGTCGCGCTGGCTTTGCAAGATAAACTTGTCGTCATCCCATGGCAGGAACATGATAGGATGCATGGGCTCCACATAACAGTCGTCCGTCTCACGGTAGAGCTCGCCCAGCCGTTCGCCTGTGGCAGCATAGCTGACCAGGCGGCAGTCGTTTTGGTCGCGGTTCAGTTCAAACATGTAGATGGTCTTAGAGTCGGGGCTCCACGCAATATTGGTAAAGTAGCGGTCCGTCGGGTCGCCAGCCTGCAGGTAAGTGGTCTTGCCCGTCTCCAGGTCATAAACCCCAACAGTTACTTTGTGGCTGGTTTCGCCGGCCATCGGGTATTTGTCGGGCACATATTCTGCCGTGCGGTGGAAGATGTCAACCTGTGGGTAGTCAGTCACCATGCTCTGGTCCATGCGGTAGAATGCCAGTTTCTTGCCGTTGGGGCTCCAGAAGGTGCCCTTCTCTATGCCGAACTCATTACGGTGCACGCTTTGTCCATAGACTATTTCCCTGCTGCCGTCTGTAGTCAGTTGGTGTTCTGCATCGTCAGCAGTGCGAACAAAAAGCTGGTTGTCCTTGACGTAGGCCACGGCGCGCGACTGAGCATTCCAGTCGCTGTTGTTCTCGCCAGCAGTGGTCTGGCGCCATTCCACGCTTTTCTTCCCGAAGTCGTATAGCACGCGCTGCCGGCTGTTGCTCAGCAGCACCAGTGTCTGGTCGGGGTAGGGGTACTGTGCAGAGTAGGCACTATGCCAGTCGGCACCAATGTCGCTGAGCTGGAAAACCGTCTCGTGAGTGCCGTCGGCATGCAGCTTTCCGCCTTCCTCGGCATCCAGATACATCAGCTCGTCACCCCACCAGGTAAACCATAGGTTCTTGGGCTGTAGGTTATAGAAGTTGTTACCTCCCCAATTCAGGTCTTCGAGGGTGAAAAGCTTGTTCTGGGCTGTCATTGGTATGCTAATAAAAAGAATGGCTGTCAGGAACAACCATTTCTTCAGGTCAGTTCTCGTCATCTTTAAATCTCCTGTTCTTTTTGCCAAAGTCGCGTCCGGTGTTTCGGCCGCGTGCTGGCTTGTCGTAATTTTTCCGCTTGTCGTTGCGACCTTGTCTTTCCTCGCCCCGCCTGCTGCGCTTCTCTGTCCGTTCTTCTTGCTTCCGCTCTAAAGAGTGGAACTTAAAGTTGCGAATGTCAGCTTCTTCGTTTTCCTCCTGTTCGCTGATGCGTTTCTTGAACTCGCGTTCTTTCTTGAACCGGTGCTTTTCGGCCATCTGGCGTTTCTCGTCCTCGCTTTTCACCATGCCGCCTTCAAAGCGGAAGTCGCGGAGCTTTCCGTCGAACATCTGGTATTTGCGGAACTCACACTCCAAGGAGCCGTTGTAGAGAGGAATCTTTATGCTGGGTTTCAGGCCAATCTGGTCAAAACATTCCTCGCGGTAGCTGAGCACCCATGCATCGTTGCCTTGGAACTGGTGCTTCAGCCGTTCTCCTATCATCTTGTAGGTTCCCAGCAGGTCAGGCGTGGAAATACGCTCGCCGTATGGCGGGTTGGTCACCATAATGGCTTTGTTCTTAGGCTGCTGGAAGTCTTTGAAATCAGCCTCTTCCACGGTGATGTCTTTGGTCAGACCAGCTGCCTTCACGTTGAGACGGGCAGTGTTTACGGCCTTGACATCTACGTCGTATCCGTAGATGTGGTGGGTGAACTCCCGTTCTTCCGAGTCGTCGTTGTAGATGTCGTCGAAGAGTTCAGCGTCGAAGTCAGGCCATTTTTCGAAAGCAAATTCTTTTCTGAAGAGCCCGGGAGCCATGTTGCGGGCAATGAGTGCCGCCTCGATAAGCAGCGTACCACTACCGCACATGGGGTCGTAGAAGTCAGTGCCTCCCTTCCAGCCAGTCATCAGAATCATGCCGGCAGCGAGCACCTCGTTGAGCGGTGCCTCCACTGACTCCTGACGGTATCCCCTGCGGTGCAGGCTCTCTCCGCTGGAATCCAGTGAGAGTGTGCATTTGTCCTCTGCAATGTGCATGTTCAGCCGTATGTCAGGGTTTGCCACCGAGATGTTCGGGCGTTTTCCGGTACGTTCCCGGAACTGATCGACGATAGCGTCCTTCACTTTATAACTGACGAATTTGGAATGTCGGAATTCATCGCTGAAGACAACGCTGTCAACGGCAAACGTCTTGTCTTCCCCGATATAGTCGCTCCAGTCAATCTTTTTTACCTCTTCATAGACGTCATCAGCACTGCGAGCCTTAAAGTGCTTGATAGGTTTTAAGATACGTATGGCAGTGTGAAGCTGTAGATTTGCACGGTACATCATTGCCTTGTCGCCGGTGAACGACACCATGCGCCGGCCAATCTGTACGTCGTTAGCCCCCAGTTGGGTCAATTCTTTTGCCAAGACCGGTTCAAGACCCATAAAGGTTTTGGCAATTAGTTCGAAAGTCTGTTCCATTATTGTAAAAATATGCTGCAAAGGTACAAATAACTGAGTTAAAATGCAAATTTTCTTTCATTTTTCCGTTCAAAAGTGGTAGTATTCAAATTTTTGTTGTAATTTTGCGGCAGAATATGTGCCTATAAGCCTATGCAGATTTCATTTTATCTATTGCTGTTTTTTGTGCGGACTGACATTTTGCTTTGGATAGTTGGAGCATTGTCGGTAGTCCTTGCTGCAGCTTTTCTGTTTTGGCAACGCCGAGAACAGAAGAAACTGAAGCGTGAGCTGAAAATTCTGGAAGGACTGAACAAACGGAATGTTGAGTTTGAACTGGTGCTCAAGGCGATGAAACTGGCTACCTGGAAAGTTGATGTGCCTTCGTTTACCGTGGCTTTTGACAGTGATTTCCGTGAGTTCGACAATTACTCTGCAGTCCCCGATACCAAAGTTTCAGACGTGTTTAACCATCTGCTGCCCGAGGATGCAGAGCGCGGCAAGCAGGCTTTCCGTGATCTTATTGAGGGAAAGGTGGAAGATGTCCATATTGAATACCGCATGAGAGCCCTGTATTCTGACCAGCTCTACTGGGGGGAAAGCTATTGCATGGTGGGACGGCGTGCTCCTGACGGCACCCCGCTGGAACTGATAGGCACCTCACGCCGCATTGACGAGCAGAAGCTCATTCAGCAGCAACTGACCGATGCCCGTAACAAGGCAGAGGAGAGCGACCGTCTGAAGTCGGCATTCCTGGCGAACATGAGCCATGAAATTCGCACGCCACTTAATGCCATAGTGGGCTTCAGTGACGTGCTCCCCATGGTAGAGGACAAGGAGGAGCGTGCACACCTTGTCGCCCTTATTCAGGAAAACAACCAGAAGCTGCTCCGCATGATTAATGACATTGTCAATATCTCGAAGATGGAGGCCGGTGCGCAACCTTCTCATAATGAAGATTTTGATGTGAATATGCTCATCGATGACAAGATAGGGCATTTCCGGCAGCAGAACACTAATCCCAACTTGCAGTTCATTAATAACAACGAGGGTGGTCGAATGATTATACATTCTGACCGTGGGCGTGTTTCCGAGATTCTGGAGCAGTACCTGTTGAATGCCGTGAAGTTTACCGAGAAAGGTTCCGTCATCATGGGTTACGACAGCATGCCAGGTGACATGCTGCGTATATGGGTTCGTGACACCGGATGTGGTATTCCTTCAGACAAGTGTGAGTCCATTTTTGAACATTTTGTCAAACTCGACGAATTTGTGCCAGGAACTGGTCTTGGCCTTCCCATTTGTCGCTCTGTGGCCCGTACCATCGGTGCCCGGGTGGGAGTGGAATCGCAGGAAGGCGTAGGTTCTAACTTTTGGTTAGAATTGCCGGTAGGTAAGTAACTTTTTGTCTTAAACGTATAAAAAAGGTGAAAGACAGAGACGGAAACGGCAGAAAAAGGTGAAGAATTTTTTTTTGTTGAAAATAATGTGTAACTTTGTGCGCTAAAACAAAAAGGAACGTGCAGCATAGCGTTATTGCCATACGACGTGCTCCCTGTTATTCTCCTAATAGCGAAGGGAAAGACACAGCCATAATGAATGCCGTCAGCAGCCGGTTAAGGCAGCGGGGCTTCAGTGTCAGTGAGTTTGTCGAGGACGACCCGTCACTCCCTGCCGCCTTGGAGAACTCAGGCGCTTGCATCTCAATGGCACGCTCGCCCCAGGCGCTCCGTCAGCTTGAGGTGCTGGAAAGCAGCGGCATGACGGTGCTGAATACTCCGGCAAGTGTACGCCTTTGCTGTCATCGTTCTCTGCTTCTTGCCTCACTGCAAAAGGCAGGAGTACCGCTTGCCTCCGCTGACTGGAGTGACGGCGGCTTTTGGGTAAAACGCGGCGACGCGTCGGCACAGTCGGCTGCCGACGTGCAGTTTGCTGCTGACAGCGTGGAGGTGGAACGGCTTACTGCCGCCTTGCGCCAGCGTGGCATTTCTGATGTTGTCGTCAGTCCTCACATATCGGGCGACCTCGTCAAGTTCTACGGGGTTGAAGGCACAGGTTTCTTCCGTACCTGCTATCCGGGTGACGACGGCGACACGAAGTTTGGCGACGAGCAAGTCAATGGTCGGCCGTGCCATTATGACTATGACGCAGCCCTGTTGGAGCGGGAGGCCCGGCGTGCTGCCCAAGTGGCAGGAGTTCAGGTTTTTGGCGGCGATGCCGTCATTCGGAAGGACGGTACCTTCTGTATGATTGACCTGAACGACTGGCCCAGCTTCTCCCGTTGCAGGGAGTCGGCAGCTGAGGCCATCGCTGCAAGGTTTATTCAGATAATGGAACAGAAATGAATGGGAAGACAGACATAAAAGGCATCATTTTTGACTATGGCGGCACGCTCGACACGGGCGGTTGCCATTGGGGACGCATGCTGTGGCAAGCCTATCAGCGGGCCGGCATGGCTGTCACTGAGCAGCAGTTCCGCGATGCCTATGTTCAGGCAGAGCGTACGCTCGATGCTGAGGCACTCATCCTGCCTACTGATACCTTCCGCACCACGCTGGCCAAGAAGATAGCACTCCAGCTGAAACAGCTTGGCACCGCCAACTGCGTTGACGCCGTTGCTGACACCCTTCTGGCTGACCTTTATGCCCGGGTGGAGCACCACACCAGTGAGAGCCGTGAGGTGCTGCTGCGGCTGAAACAGCGTTTCCCGTTGGTGCTGGTCAGCAATTTCTATGGTAACATGACCACCGTTCTGCGTGAGTTTGCCCTTGACGGAGTCTTCAGCCACGTGGTAGAGTCAGCCGTGGTAGGCATCAGGAAACCCGACCCTCGCATCTTTGTGCTTGGCGTTGAGGCCCTGCAGCTGCAGCCGTATGAGGTGGTGGTAGTGGGCGACAGTTTCCAGAATGACATTCTTCCCGCCCGCGAAGCCGGTTGCAAGACGGTGTGGCTGAAAGGTGAGGGTTGGAGCAAAAAGCCCTGTGACGAGCGGATTCCCGACTGCGTTATCAACAATTTGAAACAAATAGAAAAAATATTATAATAGCATGGAAAAAAGAAATGTAAAGCCGGCGGACGGCAGATTAGGCATTCTGATAGTGGGCTGCGGAGCCGTGGCAACCACTTTCATGACAGGTGTGCTGATGGCTCGTAAAGGTTTGGCAAAGCCCATAGGAGCCTTTACCCAATATGGCAAGGTGCGTGTTGGCCGCGGTGATGACAAACAATACAAGGCAGTGCGCGACATGGTTCCCCTGGCAAATCTTGACGACATAGTCTTTGGCACATGGGATGTCTATCCCCAGAATGCTTTTCAGGCAGCAATGTATGCCGCAGTACTTGACGAACGCGACATACTGCCCGTTAAGGGAGAGCTGGAACAGATAGTCCCCATGAAGGCCGCTTTCGACCGTAACTATGCCAAGCGGCTGGACGGTGACAACGTGAAGGTCAGTCCCGATTCTTCGAATGGTAACGGACAGCCAACCCGTTGGCAGATGGTGGAGTTGCTGCGTGAGGACATACGCCGTTTCAAGCAGGAAAAGCGTTGTGACCGCATCGTGGTGCTGTGGGCTGCCTCAACCGAGATTTATGTGCCCGTGAACGAACAGGTACACTACCGCCTGAACGACCTTGAAGCCGCCATGCGTGCCGACGACCGTGAGCATGTAGCCCCTTCCATGTGCTATGCCTACGCTGCGCTGTCAGAGGGTTGCCCCTTCATTATGGGTGCCCCTAACACCACGGTAGATATTCCCGCCATGTGGCAATTGGCCGAGAAGATGCGCATGCCTATTGCCGGCAAGGACTTCAAGACCGGTCAGACGCTCGTCAAGTCGGGCTTTGCACCCATCATCGGTGTTCGCCATCTGGGACTGAGCGGCTGGTTCTCCACTAACATTCTTGGCAACCGTGACGGACTGGTGCTCGACGAGCCCCAGAACTTCCGCACGAAGGAAGTCTCCAAGCTCTCTACGTTAGAGACTATTCTGAAAGCCAGTGACCAGCCAGACCTTTACCAGGACTATTGTCACAAGGTGCGCATCAACTACTACCCGCCCCGCAATGACAACAAGGAGGGCTGGGACAATATTGACATCTTCGGCTGGATGAACTACTCCATGCAGATAAAAATCAACTTCCTCTGCCGCGACTCCATCCTGGCAGCCCCGCTGTGCCTCGACCTGTGCCTGCTCAGCGACTTGGCAGCCCGTGCCGGCCGTCATGGCATACAGCGGTTCCTCAGTTTCTTCCTGAAGAGCCCCATGCACGACTACACCGTAGGCGAGGAGGCCGTCAACAACCTCTACCAGCAGCACACCATGTTGAAGAACGCACTGCGTGAGATGGGCGGCTACGAGGCCGACGAGGAAATGGACTAAGACGCGAGGTTTGATTGATAAGGGCTAATTGATAATGAACAATTTTGTGAGGAAGACTGATAAGCGGATATGGCTACTGGTAGTCTTATCCTTTGGCCTTTATTTGTCATTTGGAGGAGCAACAGCTTCCGCACAGAGTTTCCTGACCGGTCAGGTGGTTGACGACCAAACTGGCGACAGCATCCCTATGGCCAGCGTGATTTATTATGGTCACCATGTGGGGGTGGCATCAGATATTGACGGCCATTTCCGCATACAGCGCCACAATGGCTGGAAACTTACCTTCAGCGCTTTGGGTTACGAGCCGCAGACGGTCAACGTGACCACGATGACCCGCAGCCCGATGATTATCAGAATGAAGTCTGACGCACAGCAGATTGAGGATGTCGTGGTCTCGACGAAACGTGGTAAGTACAGCAGGAAGAACAACCCCGCCGTCGAACTGATGAAGAAGGTCATAGCCCACAAGAAACTGACTGACCTGAGCCGTCGCGACTTCTACCAGTATGACAAGTACCAGAAGATTACGCTGGCGCTGAACGACTTGAAACCCTCAACCATTGAGAACAACCATTTCTTCAAAGCCCAGTGGATGAAGGACCAGGTAGAGGTGTGCCCCTACAACAACAAACTCATACTGCCCCTCTCGGTCGATGAGACGGTGACGCAGCAGATTTACCGGCGCGACCCGCACGCTGAGCGGACCATCATCAAGGGACAGAAGACGGCTGGCGTGGGCGACCTGTTCCAGACGGGCGACATTGTCAGCGTGGTGGCCAAGGACTTCTTTGCCGACGTCAACATCTACGACGACCAGATACGCATTCTGCAACACCCCATGACGTCGCCCATCGGCAAGGCCGCCATCAACTTCTACCGCTACTATATTCAGGACACCGTCTATGTGGAGCGTGACAAGTGCATTCACCTGCACTATATGCCCAACAACCAGCTGGACTTCGGCTTCCGTGGCGACATCTACATACTGGCCGACTCCTCTTACCAGGTTAAGCGCTGTGAGCTCACCATTCCTGAGAAGAGCAGCGTCAACTGGATAGAGTCGTTCCGCATAGAGCAGGAGTTCACGCAACTGCCCGACTCTACGTGGGTGCTTACCGTTGATGACATGATAGCCGAGCTGGAGCTGGTTGACTTCGTGCAGAAGGCCGTCGTCATACGTACCACGCGCCTTACCGACTATGCCTTCGACGAGTTGCCGCACCACCTCTTCCGCGGCAAGAAGCGTGAAGTGCGCGAGGAGGGTGCCACCATGCGTGACGAGGCCTTCTGGAGCCAGTACCGGCGCGTCAGCCTCACCAAGAGCGAAGAGTCCATGGACAGTTTTGTTGACCATGTCACGCAGATCAAGGGCTTCAAGTACATCATGATAGGCCTGAAGGCGCTCATGGAGAACTTCGTCGAGACAGGCAAGCCGTCGAAGGTTGATATAGGCCCCATCAACACCGTGGTTTCCAAGAACTTTGTCGATGGCTTCCGCACGCGTGTCAGCCTGCAGACCACAGCCAACTTTAGTCCTCACTGGTTCTTCTCCGGCTACTACGCCCGCGGGTGGGGCAGCAAGAAGAACTACTACAAGACGGAGCTGACCTACTCGTTCAACGAGAAGGAATACCTGCCGCGTGAATTTCCTAAGCGTAACCTCACCTTCACCTCCACCTACGACGTGATGGCACCTACCGACAAGTTCCTGAGTACCGATAAGGATAATGTCTTTACCGCCTTTAAGTGGACGAAGGTGGATAAAATGATGTTCTACAACCGTCAGCAGCTGACCTTCGAGCGCGAGGAGGACTTTGGCTTCACTACCAAGGTGAGCCTGAAGACCGAGGAGAACGAGGCTGCCGGAGCACTGAGGTTTACGCCCCTCTCCGCGCTCAACGCTCCACCCTCCACGCTCAACGCTCCACCCTCCACCAAGTTCCGTACCACCGAGCTGCGTGCCGAGCTGGAGTACTGCCCGGGTGCTACTTACATCAACACCAAGCAGCGCCGGCGTAAGGTGAACCTCGATGCGCCCATCTTCACTGTGAGCCATGCCATAGGCATCAAGAACATCCTGGGTGGCGACTATAGCTACAACTACACCGAGGCCAGCATATACAAGCGCTTCTGGTTTGCGTCATGGGGTAAGGCTGACTTCCTCATCAAGGGCGGCATACAGTGGGAGAGGGTGCCCTTCCCCCTGCTCATCATGCCCGAGACAAACCTCTCCTACATCGTGCAGAAGAATACCTTTGAGACCATTAACAACATGGAGTTCCTCACCGACCGCTTCCTGGCCGTACACTTCAACTGGGACCTCAACGGTAAGCTCTTCAACCGCGTGCCCCTGCTCAAGAAGCTGAAGTGGCGTGAGTTTATCGGCGTGCGCTGCATGTGGGGCGACCTGACTGACCAGAACAACCCCACGCTGGCCGAGAATGCAGGCAGCCCGCTGCTCATGCAGTTCCCGGAGGGTACTTACATCATCGACCCCAAGCGGCCTTACTGGGAGGTGGCCGTCGGCATTCACAACATCTTCAATCTGCTGCACGTGCAGTATGTGCGCCGTCTTTCCTACAACGACCTGCCCACCGCCAACAAGCACGGCATCCGCGTGAAGCTGTCCTTGAAGTTCTGAGCTCCTTCTTACAGGCTTGACGATTTTCCCTGTCCGCCGTTGTAGCTGTTGCTGCCGGTCAGACCGTACTCACGCTTCTTGGCGGCAATGGCCGAGTCGCCTTCTATCTGCTCCACCTCTAACTTGGCGAAGTTGTTGCCGTCAGACATGGCCGGTGACACCACAAAGCACTTGCCGCCCGGGCTGAGAATGTAGAGGTCATCCACCCACGACGAAAGGCTGGCGTTATGGGCCAGTATCACTATGTGGTCGCCCATGCTCTCCACCTCAAGGTCGTAGTGGCACTTCTTGTCGCCACCCATCGACACGGCCTCGCCGCCCGTGGCGTCGATAACCAGCAGCGTCTTGTACGACTGATTACTGGAGTATTTGCACTCCAACACCATTTCTTGTGCCAGGCTCATCAGCGATGTGAGCGTGGCAAAAACAGTTAGCAGAAAAATTCGTTTCATTGTCATTATTGTTTTCTTTTTTTTACCTCGCATTCATTCAAGTTTTTGCAAAAAAGATTATTATTCAGAATATCCAATATCCTTACTCATTGCCTCAATCAATTCCAGTTTGATGGATTCGCTGTAATCTTCGTCATTGACAATGCACAGCATCACTTCTGTCAAGAGGTCACGATCAATATGCCCGGCAGCCACATGATAGCCGATAGCCTCCATTTCCTCCATGAAGTTTTTTGCCAGGTACATATAGCCGTTCTTCACCAGAAAATACAGCGTCAGTGTGATGGATATTCGCTTGTTGCAGTCGGCAAAGAAGTGCCCTCTGCAAAGACTAAACATCAGGTAGGCAGCTTTGTCGGCTATCTCGGGATAGTAGAGGTCATCCTGCACAAACTCCAGTGTAGCCCTGATGCCACCTTCATCGCGTACGCCAGCCATACCTCCACCACTCTTCTCCACTGTCTTATAGTAGATGGAGAGTGCCTCGTCGTAGTCAATATATGATAGAGTAATCATTTCTTCTCCTCCCTATTGCTTTAGACGATCGAGTACGGCCTTGTTTTCATCCAGCAGATGATCAAAGTCCACAGACATATCACCAATAAACTTCTCATACTCCTCTGGAGATACTGCCTTCAGGTATTCGGCGATATTGCCATGATAGACATCACGGAACGCCAAGTCTCTCGAAGCCATCTTTTGACGGGCATCATAGATGATAGGTTCCATCATAGGGTGCTTGGCCAGTTCCTGTATCACCACATCCACATCGTCAACACTCAGCGCCCCCATTTCCTCAGCCTTTTTCTTTATCTCAAAAGCAGCACCATTCTCAAAAGAAGATATTGCCCTCAACACCTCAGCATAGAGCGTACGGCGGAGATTGTCCTTCTCACTCAGCGAGAGCAGTTTCTTATACTCCTTTGCCTTCTCACGGAACACAGCCTTATAAATCATATCCGTGATTTGGGCATACTTGTAAGTCTTATGCCCATCCACATACTTATTAATGGCATCCGTCAGGTTCTTGCGATAGTTATCCTCCTGAATGGCAGCGGGCAGATACTCCCTATCCCTGCGGTTGATATACTTCGTGCCGCCGCCAGTCTTTTCGTTGATGGTGGAAATCACGATATCGAGGATACGAGAGCGGACATACTTCGCCTTTTCGCTCTCAGTCAACAACATGCCAACATTAAGGAAAGAGCGGAAATCGAATAGACCTAAAGATACCGTTTTGTGAGCGACATTAATGTCGCTAGCAAATTGCAACTTAAAGTCTTTCAGCGACTTACCCTTACATAAAAAATAGCCATTATGCTTCAACTCTTCTTCATTAGATACCAATAAACGCTCTATTGTCCTTTCGTCCACACCATAATAATCTGCCACCATTTGCTTCGTCAGCACATAGCGACCCTCGAACTCCAAAACCTTCACGCTGAGTTCCTCCTGTATCCTCGGCAGAGCCACTGTATTATTCAGCACATTCTGTCGCTCAATCTGTGATGTCGTTAAAACCTTTGCCATTTGAAAATCAATTATTCTGCAAAGATACAACTTTTTTCTTAATAAATATACCAAACCTCAAAAATATTACATCTTTCGGAGCTATTATTGTAAAAAAACAAAACACGCATGATACTAAACTGTCAAGCACCGAGACAGGTGCCAGTCCCTGGAACTTTCGTTATGCTCCAATTCCTCCTGGTTGTTCTCAGTAGATTGCATATGACAGTACCTCGTCACCTCTTCTTATTCTTTATAGGTTTCCAAATTAGTTAAAACCTTTTGCTCTGAAAGGATCATTTTAGAACAATAATCCTCAAATGATTCTGCTTTGAAAGAGACATCCATACCATAGACTGACATGATACCTCCCAGGCCTTTGAGCGTCTTGGATTGTAGTCTGGATGAAGTCCAATCTACAGGAACAATATAGCCACCCATTTTCCTATCCAACACATGCATATACGAAATGACTTGATACAGGTCTTTTGTCTGCACCTTGCTCCAATCGTCATACCATTTATATTTCGCATCAAGCACCATCTCTGGACTCAGGAAATCTGGGTAGCACCAGCCTGAGCCGTCTGTGAATAGGCTCTTATGCCCACGTCCTTCTTTGTTTCTTGGATGTTCAAAACCTATGCCCGAGAGGAATGTGTTCAGATATTCCTCCCATAGCCAAGCGCCATCAAACAGAATGCCATAGATTTCATTATCGTCTTGCCCGTATTTCATTTCTTCCTGACGAAGTATCTGTAAACATAACTGTTGTAGAGGACGATACTCACTATAATAAGGATGACTGATGGGGCGAAGATTCTCGTTGATTACCTTTTGTCGTTCGTTTCGATTATAAGATGATGTTGCTTGGCAAATAGCCTTTACGGCATCTGCCGTATCATCGTCATTATGGAGAATATTTCCTGAATAACGGTGATGCCAAATGTATTCGATAGTGTGGCGAATCAACTGCGTTAGATGATTGTCCTGAGCGTACTCTCGGGTGGTATAGGCTATATTGCCAGCAAAAGGAATGTTCTGCCTGATATGGCGAGAGATGTCTATTCGTCCCTTTACGTTAGCGTCATTATGCTTGCGTGTCTGATACTCCCTATATAAACCTTGTTGCATAGCCCGCTTTAGGAAAGTCGGGAACAGGTAGATGAGAAAATCAAAGATGCTTTCTTCGTCGGAGTTGAATTGCAAGTCAAACAGATTGACGGCAAACACCTTTCGAAGCATATAGTGCAGGAAATAGTCGTTCTTGTCCTGCGTGAAGCGAGAACTGATACTTACCTTTGTATCGCCACAACCGATAAAGCCCATGATATTGCCCGTGACAATTGTTTCACCTTTGATTTCAAAAATATGAGCATCGCCTATCTTATCCCCATAGGCATCTAAGTCTTGGGGAAATATCAGCAAATTAGGATGCTCCTTTTGGCAAAGGTCAGTAATAGAAGGCTCAGCCAGTTTCTTGAGCGTTTCAAGATGGCAAAGTTCCGTCTCTGTTAAACACCATTTAGAGTTGTCCTCCGTTTGTATGGGCAGGCTGCTCATTGATACTCGTCTTGTTGTATGCGTCGTGTAACTTCTCTAATAATTCTTTTGCCCTACGATTACCTCGCAGGTATTCAAAGAGTAAACCTTTCAGATGGTTCTCCCATAGGCAATCGAAAGGATTGGCTTTTTCCTTATAGTTGAGATACTTTCTGAAGTAGGCAGCACCTATTTGATAGGCTTCATCTAAGCCTTCCGTCTCAGCGATTGCTTTATTCAGACTGGACATCCTTTGCTTGATTTCATCTTTCACAAGTACAAACTCAGGATCATTCTCTATCATGTTCGCATAACTCTCCTCCGCTGTCACTTCCTGCCAAGCAAAACGGCGACGCATAGCAAAGTCCATACTCTCCACCGAGCGGTCGATATCGTTCATCGTACCAATGATATAAACATTCTCTGGAACATAGAAGCCATCTTTGAATACATCGCCCTCTTCTATCATATTCTGATATTGAGTATTTACCTTGCCTTTCTCACCTCTGTAACCAGGGTCTATAGAGAAGAACAGTTCGCCAAATATTTTAGAGATTTCCCCACGGTTGATTTCGTCGATGATGAAAACACATAATCCTGATTTTTGCCCAATTCTCTTTAGAACTTCGTAAAGAATAGCCCAATAATATGTAGTGTTGCATCCGCCTATAATTCCCCTTATCTCTTCATTTACATTTCCGATGTTTAACAATTTTTCAATAGAATTATATACTTCAAATAGTCTTCGAAGTCTTGGCTTTGAAACACTATTTACATCTACAGAGTCATTTTTTGCAGAGATCCACTTAATTGTGCCATCTTGACTAACAGAAAGCAGTGTCGATTGCTTTCCTGACTTAAGCGGGATGGTTTGAACTGTTGAGTTCTTGATAGCATCAAATAGTTCGTCATAAGCTCTGTCAAATGCTGAAATCTGGATTCTTTGCAATGCTCTTTTACAAAACTCTTTAAACACCCCATCCTTTCGTTCAAACCCAACATTTCCGGTCCCGTAGTTTTTCGGTCTAAGTCCTTCCACAAAGTCCGTATAATCATATGATGGATGGAACTGCACAAATCCTATTTCTGCATTTATTGCCTTTGCAATGGCTTTCGCCAAATATGTTTTTCCCGTTCCTGGTGCTCCTGTTAAGATTAGATTCTTATTCGTCTTCAACAAAGAAGTGTATTTATCTAACACACTTGTTTCTCTTTCATTATTTGTTGCCATGCTATATCTTTTGTCAGAATTCTTCAAGCTAATATAAACATCCCAGATTGTTCTTTTCTGTATGGTCTCTCCAAGTTGCCTTTTCAGAAACTCCATGATATTAGTACTATTATCTACCCAATCCTCATTTGCAGTCAGAGGCTCATCTGGATTAGAGAAAGGTCTAAGTAATTCCATAAACTCTTTCGTGTTATCCTCATTGGGAATTCGAATAAGAATATCAGGACAAAAAGTAATGAGCATTCTATTGATGGCAGCTTTTGTGTTTCTACCACCACCTTGAATAATAACATTTCTCATCGTGTCCCTTACATCCTTTATCTTTTCAATCCTATTTCCAGAATCAGGATTAATAATACCCTTTAGAATTGGAAGAAATATCTTATTCCAGTTAGAGACAAAAGAACGCCTTTCATTAGTTT
>Ga0256404_1002320_pt1 | contig 42354 bp, 35 predicted proteins | sample RumenRJG_01DNA_FD_185990 | JGI IMG/M metagenome (GOLD analysis project Ga0256404, IMG submission 185990) | Bovine rumen microbial communities from Lethbridge, Alberta, Canada - RJG_01 | ecosystem: Host-associated > Mammals > Digestive system > Stomach > Rumen | place: Canada: Alberta | collected... | reverse complement strand
TATTGAGTTGAGCCATTTGTTCATCCTCCTCGGTATTATGTTGATTTTCGTCGATTTTCATTATACCTAAGAGATGAGCACTTGGCTCTTTTATTTTTCAATTTACACCATTATAAGGGCATTACCTATCAGAGTGAAGCTGAATTAGAAAAAGAGTTTATTCGTCTGTTGACAGAGCAGGGATATACTTATTTACAAATACACAAAGAAGAGGATTTGATTCGAAATCTGCGCTTTTGCATGGAGGAACTTAATAACTATAAGTTCTCCGATGATGAGTGGAGCAGATTCTTTTCTGATGCTTTAGCAAATCCGAATGAGCATATTGTTGAGAAAACAAGAAAGATTCAGGAAGATAATGTTCAGGTTTTGAAACGTGATGATGGTTCATCAAAGAACATTACTATCATCGATAGAAAGAATATTCATAACAATAAGCTTCAGGTAATCAATCAGTATGTAATTGGAACAGAAGAGGGGGCAAGGCACGATAATCGTTATGATGTGACTGTTTTGGTAAATGGTCTTCCACTTGTTCATGTTGAGTTAAAGCGTCGTGGTGTAGCAATCCGTGAAGCTTTTAACCAAATCAATCGTTATCAGAGAGATTCCTTTTGGGCAGGCTGTGGCTTGTTTGAATATGTCCAGATATTTGTTATCAGTAACGGAACAAATACAAAGTATTATTCTAACAGTACACGCTTTAATGCAATTAAGGATGCAAGTTCCGGGAAAACAAAGAAGGAAAAGACAAGCAACAGTTTTGAATTTACATCATTCTGGGCGGACTCTAATAATAGAGTGATTCCGGATTTGATTGATTTTACAAAGACCTTTTTTGCAAAGCATACGATTTTAAATATTCTAACGAAGTATTGTATCTTCACAGCTGAGGATACACTTCTTGTGATGCGACCATATCAGATTACGGCGACGGAAAGAATCTTAAATCGTATTGAGATTGCCAATAACTATAAAAAATATGGAGATATTGCCGGTGGTGGATACATTTGGCATACAACAGGCTCCGGTAAGACTCTTACATCGTTCAAATCTGCAAGATTAGCTTCTCAGTTGCCTTATATTGATAAGGTTTTATTTGTTGTTGATCGTAAAGATTTGGATTATCAGACTATGAAGGAGTACGACAGATTTGAAAAGGGAGCTGCTAACTCTAATAGTAATACGACAATTCTAAAACGACAGTTAGAGGATTCGAATGCGCATATTATTATTACGACCATTCAGAAGCTTTCTACATTCATTAAAAAATATCCGGGCCATGAAGTTTTTGGAAAGCATGTTGTTATTATCTTTGATGAGTGTCATAGATCACAGTTCGGAGATATGCATGCAGCTATTGTAAAGAGTTTTAAAAAGTATCATTTATTTGGATTTACAGGAACTCCTATTTTTGCTGCTAATTCCGGAAGTGCAAGTAAGACGCAATTTTTTACTACAGCACAAACCTTTGGTGATCAGCTTCATACTTACACGATTGTAGATGCGATTAATGATAAAAATGTTCTTCCATTCCGCGTGGATTATATTAAGACTATGGATATGGAAGAAGATATTACAGATGAAATGGTCTGGGATATTAATCGTGAAAAAACATACATGGCTCCAGAGCGAATAAAACTGGTAACAAAATATATTTTGGAACACTTTGACCAGAAGACATATAGGGGAAATAAGACCTATGTTTATAATTCGTTGCAAAATATAGGTGAGGTGGCTTCTGCTGCGAATGGAAAAGTTGAGGAAATTAAGCAGAAGCAAAGATTATCAGGCTTTAATTCAATCTTAGCTGTTGCATCTGTGGATATGGCAAAACTGTATTATCAGGAATTCAAGAAGCAGATGGAAGCTGATCCGACAAAGAAACTTCGAATTGCTACCATTTACAGCTATGGTGCAAATGAGGAAGAAACGGATGGAATCTTAGATGAGGAAAATCCGGAAGATACATCAGCGCTGGACAAAAGTTCTCGTGACTTCTTGGATGATGCCATAAAAGATTATAACGAGATGTTTAAAACGAATTATAGTACCGATGGTGACAGATTCCAGAATTACTATAAAGATGTCTCGCTTCGAATGAAGAATAAGGAACTGGATTTGCTGATCGTTGTAAATATGTTCCTTACCGGTTTTGATGCTACAACATTAAATACGCTATGGGTAGATAAAAACTTAAAGATGCATGGCCTGATTCAGGCTTTTTCGCGTACAAATCGTATTCTTAATAGCATTAAGACATTTGGAAATATTGTATGCTTCAGAAATCTTCAGAAGCGAGTTGATAGCGCAATATCCTTGTTCGGAGATAAGAATGCCGGTGGAATTGTTTTATTGCAGAGTTTTAACGATTACTATTACGGTTATGAGTCTGTAGATGGAACTCCAATGCCGGGGTACGTGGATATGATAGAGGAGTTGATGGAGAAATTTCCGCTGACAGATCCACGCATAGAAGGCGAACAGAATCAAAAAGAGTTTATAGCATTGTTTGGTGCTTTGCTTCGTATGCGAAATCTTTTGGTATCGTTTGATGAATTCGAGGGTAAAGAAAAAATCTCGGAGCGTGATTTACAGGACTATCTTGGAAGATACCAGGATTTGCGCGATGAGTGGAGAGAAAAGGCAAAGGGGAAGGAAGGCACAGATATTATAGATGATGTTGTTTTCGAAATTGAGTTAATAAAACAGATTGAGATTAACATTGATTATATCCTTATGCTTGTAAAGAAGTACCATGATAGTCACGGAGAAGATAAAGAAGTTCTGATTACTATCCGTAAGGCAATTGATGCAAGCCCTGAACTTCGAAGTAAGAAACAGCTTATTGAAAACTTTATTATGGGTATCAATGAGGTTGATGATGTTCTTGTTGAATGGCAGGATTATGTCGTTCAGCAAAGGGAACATGATTTGGAAGTTCTTATCGAGAGTGAAAGACTAAAGCCGGATGAAACCAGAAAGTTCATCGAAAATGCATTCCGAGATGGTGAGATTAAAACGACCGGAACGGATATTGACAAGCTTCTTCCACCGGTATCTCGATTTGGTGGTGGTAATAGAGCTGAGATGAAGAAGGGTGTCATCGACAGGCTGATGGCTTATTTCGAGCGGTTCTATGGAATGACAAATGCGAAGTTTAATAAGGAAGATGAGATTATACTATAGTGCAGAAAGGAACGCATAAGATGACTAAGGGATACATATATATAATGACAAACCAAGCACTTCCGGATATGGTGAAAATTGGCTATGCTACGGATGTAGAGAACAGGCGCAAACAATTAAGTACAACGGCGCTTCCGTATGATTATGAAGTATATGCAACCTATGAAACAGCAGGAAATCTTGAAGATAAAAAGCTACATAAGTTGATAGATAATCTTAATCCAGATTTGCGAATTACTAAGAGCCGAGAGTTTTTTATTATGTCTCCGGAAGATGCATATGAATTGTTGGAATCTATAGCTATCATTAGTGGAACAAAAGATAAGCTTAAGAAGGTTAAGGTTGCACCATCCAAAAAGCAAAAGACAAAAAGACCCCCAGTTAATTTTGCCAAGTGTGGAATCCCTATGGGCGCCGAACTAGTCTTTACGGAAGATAATTCTGTAGTGGTTACGGTTGTTGGAGAACGTAAAGTTCAATATGGCGATGAAATAACATCGTTATCAGCGATTTCTGATAGGATAAAGGGTTATTCTACTTCCGGACCGCAGTTTTTTACATATAACGGCAAGACGATTTCACGGATTGCGGAAGAGACACAGTGGAGAGAGTGAAAGATAAAAAATGAGAACACTTATTGTTGGTAATGGGATTGATATTCAATATGGAGGGTCATCTGAATACGGAAACTCTGCTATTTTAGAGCGTATGTTGAAAAATGTTAACGAAGATAAGTACTCTGGGTTGGGGTTTGATAAGCAAGAATTGCTGGATATCCTTGATACATGCGAGAAAACAATTAATAGAATAATTCGTAATGAGGTTGGAATACCGAAAGATAATAATTATCTTCTTCTACAAATGGAAATGGAAAGAGTTCGACGTACATATACATCTGACAGTTCGTTATTGGATATAGGATTAGAAGATATTTTTCTTGCTTTAGAAGTATTATATTTGAATTCTATAGATGATAATGAACGAGAATTGTGTAGATATGCAAAAGAAGAAATCCTTCAGCCTATTGTTATTGATGCAATATATAATGGTGGCAAGGTAAATGAATTGTATAAGCTTTATCCGGATAGTTTTGTTAATTATTTAAAATCACAAGATGCGATTTTTACTTTAAACTATGATACGAATATCGAATGTGCAGTGGTCGGGGAGGTGCCAGTTTATCATATACATGGCTGCTTTTCTGATTATATAGATAAAGCTGATAGCGTTGTTGAATCATTTAGACATATGTATTGTAACGGCATTATGTCATGGTATTGGTTAGAAAAATATGGTGAAGAAGAGCGGGATTCAAGATATGGGATATCTGAACTAAAAAACATTGAAGGTAAAGTTGAACTGTTAGGAATTTCGCCATGTAATGATGAACAGTTATTTCTTCGGTTGATGGAGAATACTAGAATTAAATCTTGTGATTATTATTATTTTGCTCGAACTGATGCTGTAGAAATCAGAAAGCATTTATGTGGGCATTTATCAGGGCATATTACAGATAGAGATGTTAAAAGATTTTGGAAAAGGCATTCGAATTAAGTGAAATAAGGGTTGAACTTTTGGTCCACTGGACTAGAAGTGAATAATATGATGAATAGGAAAATGGTTTTAAATGAAGTCAGTATATTGTTGTGACCGCTGTTTTTCAAATGAATATTTATGTGAGTATATAAGAGAGCATTATGATCAGAAGGGGAAATGTTGCTACTGTAATACGAATGATTCCTTCCTAATTTCTACTAAGAATTTGGGGATTTATATGCGTGAATGCATTAATAAGGCATATGAAAACTATGATGAAGGGACAGGCGCGTATTACGATGACGAGGATAAACAGTATTGTGGCCCGGATGGGAATAAAGCAGATATTTATAGCATTCGTGAAATATTAATGGATTATGAAATGATTCTTGATGATAAAGTGATAGCAACATCACTTTTAGAGGATTTGTTTGAAAATCTATATTCCTATCGAGAAATTCAAAAAGGTGCAGAGGATCCTTATGACGACATAGATGCAAATATTTGGGTGCTGCAGGGAGATTTGTATGGTAGTGAGCAAATGCGAATCTATCATGCATGGGAAGGCTTTAAATTTGTAATAAAGCATTATAATCGCTTCTTTGATTGTGAAGGATATAATCCAAAAGAGGCATATCTAGAAGAACTTGTTCCGTATATTTATGATTTTGTTGTGGATATACCGGTTGGAACAAAACTATATAGAACACGTGTTATAGAAGATGATTCCATAAGCGAATTAGAAAAAATAGATTCTTATAGTCATATGGGACCTCCGCCTGCTGAATTTGCCACTACTAATAGAATGAACCCGGCTGGAATACCATATTTATATTTAGCAACAGATATCGATACAACATTATTAGAATGTCGTGTGGCTGAAAATGCGAATGCTATAACAGCTGAATTTATTACTAAAAACGTTCTGCAAATAGTGGATTTATCGGATAATAGATATTATGCACCTGATAGTATTTTTAATCCGGAATATGATCATGATAATCGTTGGATAAACGGATTTTGGAGAAGTTTTGTTAAAGAAATATCTATGCCAGTTTCCGATGATAAAAAAGATCATTCGTACGAGTATACGGCAACACAACTTGTGGCCGAGTTCTTCAGAAAAAAAGGATTTGATGGGGTTTGCTTTAAAAGTAGCGTAGGTAGCGGGAAGAACTATGTATTCTTTTTTGGACCTGATCCAGAATATACAAGTAATGCTTATCCATATCCTTTTAATAGCCCATATTTTGAAATGGTTCCAATACTAGAACCATATACTGAGATGTTTGATATTACAGAACTGCAAAAAGTAAAAAAGGAAAAGGATTCTTTTCGGATTATTGGAAAACGTATCATCTGATAGTTGTGCCCGATTGGCGCAAATATTTAAATCAATTTCTAATTTGTTTTGGTAGTAACTTCTGCTCCACTGGAGTAGAAGTTGAATAAGATTATTTAAAGATGACTTCTGGTCCAATGGACCAGAAGTTATTTTTATGCCCAGATTATTTAACTTGTGCTCCACTGGAGCACAAGTTGCCCTTCAGAAGAACTTGTGGTCAATCTGACCACAAGTGGAATTTGAGGTTTTAGGATATGCCTAAAGCGGGCGACGTTGGAGCACGGAAATTTGCGTAAAGGAAAGTATGCACCTTTATGCGTATCCTGTTATATTTTTTATTTTTGCTGGTGAAGATGCTTGCGGAATAGTCGTAAAACGCAGAGGATATGCAGAAACCTTTATTTATAAGGCTTTCGGAGCCCAACTATGTTGTAAAATGGCATATTATTCCGACTTATCCGAAAATGCATTATTTGCCCGTGCCGACGGTTGGTACGGATATGCCGTGATTCACGTTAATATCCTGCAAAGCCTGATTTTACAGGGGTTGTGGCAGATAGAGGACAAAGGGGTTGACCTCATGTGGTCAAGTGGGGTGGCCACGTGTTAAAGGTTGGTACGAATGGATTGACCTTAGGTTGATCCACACCGCAGACTATTTGCGACGTCTTTGTGAAATAGCTTAAAATCAAGGGCTTTTAAGGTTCAATAGGTGACTCATTTATGGAGTTGTTATTCAGAAATGGATAGCGGCTCTTTTTTTGTACAAATTTTTAGTAATCAGTTCCAACTCGTTCCAAATAGTAGATGAAGGTAGAAAAATTTCTCGAAATTTTTAGTAATCAGTTTTTACTCATCCCAGATATAAGGTGAAAGAAAAATTTTGGATTGATTTAGTAATGAGCCGATTTTCAGCCCAAATGATATATAGAGGCAGAAAAAAATTGCGGAAATTTTAGTAATGAGCCAAAAACCACCCCATATGTATAGTGAGGGAAAAAATAAGCCGGATTTTTGGATAAATTTTTTCGGCATTTAGTAAACAGCCATTTTTGAACCTAAATGCATTGTGAGAGGAAAAAAGCTTTTTTTCTGACTAGAGGCAGACGTGCCTCACAAAACTATAAACAAATGATACCAATTCGTTTGACTGCAGCAAGGGTGATTGGGGAAAGGATAACAATGAGAGTAGAAGAAACATTAAAGCATATCGGTACCTATTGGGATATTTACCGGTATTTGGGGCGTGAGGAGCGTTCTTTTGATGACATTAAGAAATACCTGATGAAAGAGTGTGACAAACCGGAATCCACAGCGAGAGCAAATATCAGTGGGTTTAAGACAGCAAGGGATACCATCATCAAGATTTCGTCGGATGGAAAGTCAGTAAGCGTAGATCCACAGAAGTGGAATGCCCTCTTTTGGACGATGGATGAGCGAATGCATTTCACGGATTACGATGACCGGGCGAAAGAACTTAAGGAAGTCTTTGATGCATATTATGAAGGTGTTGAAGAAAAAGCTGATTTGTCTCAAGAGGTTGATGAACTTGAAGAGGAATTATCGAAAGAAAAGAGGAAGCGTCAGGTTGATGTTGAAGAATGGAAATCGAGGAATGAGGCTTTACAGGGCAAAATCAAAGACATGGAATTAAAGAACTGTTACCAGCAGATCTATTACATGAATCGCCTTTTAAATCCGCCGAAGGTAGAGGCTCAGGAAGCATTTACTCCAAATCGCTATGAGTATGAATGTGATGTATATGAGTATCTTCGTAGGAATCATTATCCGGAGGATGCAAAGGATGTTGTGTTGAAAAACTATTATAAGAAATATGCGACTCTCCATGAGGAGGAAATCGCAGAGATGAAAAAGCATTATAAGGATTACAAGTCCAAGAAGTATGGGCCTCTCGGTAAAGTCATTATATTTATCGTCTGCATGTATCGAAGATTTATCGGCAAGCGATATGAATGGGCAATTCGACATTTCCTGATTAACGATATCCGGAGGGAGTTTGCCAGAGAGATGTTAGATAGAAGATGGTTTATTGCTTCGAAGAATGGCAAGTATTATACGCGTTATCAACTTGTTCCGCATAAGCAGTTGAAGGAACTTTATACAGAAGTTGAGCGTATCAGAAAGGCCTATGAATCAACTTATGGTCCATTGGACCATAAGTCAGAAAATGAGCCTAAAGGAAAGGAGTCATCGTAAATGGAAAATCGATATTTGTGTAAAGATGATAAATTAAATAATTTCATACCGATACCGCTTTCCTTGCTGGATTCAAAGCTCAGCAGTACCACATTGCTTGTATATGGTTGTCTGCTTGGCCGTGGCATCTTATCCCAGAAAAATGGATGGTATGACCAGAATGGGCGCGTATATGTTCGATATACGGCTCCGCAGTTAGCAAAGGATTTGGGTAAAGGAAAATCCACAGTGAAGGCATCCTTGAAGGAATTAGAGTCAGCAGGTCTGATTGAGAGAAGACGGATGGGGCTTACTATGACAAATATTTATATTAAAGTTCCTTGGATATATGAAAGTGGTCAGTTTTCTGACTACATGGGACAGAAATCTGACCTACTTAAGCCGGAAAACAATACTTACAGAGGTCAGAATTCAAGCCTAGCCGAGGTCAGAAAACCGGACCCTAGTAAATATAAGAGAGTAAATAAAGAAACATATCATAAAGAATATGTTGTAAGAGAGGGGGAGAGCTTTTGATGAAAAATCAGGATTTGAAAAATGAAACCTATATTGGTGAAGACGGTTTGCTTTATTGTGCTAAGTGCCACACACCATGTGAAAAGGTTCTTCCTCATCCCTTGGATAAGGGCAAGCTTTGGAAGGTGCATGTGATGTGTCAATGTGAGCGTGAGGCTTATGAAAAGGATCAGGCCGAACGTGCTAAGCGTGAATTTGAAGAGATGGTCTCGCGTAACCGCATGGTTTGTTTTCATGAGAAGCAGATGTATGCCATGACCTTCGATGCAGATGATGGTAGCGTACCTGCTATGGCAAAAGCCAGAGCCTATGTTAGTCATTGGGATGAAGTGCGGAAAAAGAACGTCGGCTTGTTATTCTATGGGGATGTTGGTACCGGTAAGACCTATATCGCAGCAGCAATAGCAAATGAACTTCTTAATCAGGGCAAGAAAGTTCTGATGCGTGATTTTCCGGAGATAAGTAATATCTCGGCATTTGATTCAGATGAATATGTTCGCTCTTTATCTGCGTATGATTTATTGGTTTTGGATGATTTGGGAGCGGAGCGCACTACAGAGTTTGCCATGCAGAATGTATTTAACGTGGTGAATCGCAGAATGGAATCTGGAAAGCCGCTTATCGTTACGACAAATAAGTCTATGGATGATTTGAAGAATCCAAAGGAGCTTACGGACAAACGTATTTATGATCGTATCCTTGCAATGTGCACGCCGGTCTTTGTTGGCGGTAACAGTAAGCGAGAGAAGATTGCATCGGCGCATTATCAGGATTTAAAGGAAATATTTGGAAAGGAGGAGCCTTCGAATGGAAATGATTAATATTGAGGACTATAAGGATTCTACATTGGCAAAGATGTCGGAGCAGAAGAAGCAGACAGTGCCGATTGAAGCGAAGGTGGCACTCACCATAAAGGAGGCTGCCGAGTATTCCAATATTGGGATTAATAAGATAGAGAGTCTGTTGCGCACACCGAGATGTCCGTTTGTTCTTTACGTAGGGAAGAAGAAATTGGTGAAACGGAAGGAATTTGAAAAGTTTATCGCAGATAATATTGAAATATAGAAACACCTTGATATAAGCGGTTTTTGCGTATTTGAAAAATGAAACTACATTGTAAAGAGCCCCTGATTAGTGTATAATATACAAGCTGATTTGGGGCTTCTTTAGTAGAAGAAAGGAGTCGCAAATGGGAAAAGATCTTAGAGGAAAGGAGATTGGAGACGGGATTTATCAGCAACCCAATGGCACTTACTGTGCTCGATTTGTTGATAAATTTGGAAAACGAAGATCGAAACGCTCGAAGAAATTACAGGAAGTGAGACAGTGGCTTGCTGATGCTTCATATTTAGACCAACACAGTGATAGGAATCAGGCAACAGATATGATTGTTGACGCTTGGTTTGATTATTGGATTGAGATGAAGGAGAAGACAGTAAGACCAAATACTTCACGAAACTACAGAGAACGATATGAGAGAAATATCCGATGCGTCATCGGTAGCAAGCTGCTTGCAGATGTGAAACCGATTCATTGTCAGCAGATTTTTAATAAGATGGCTGATGAAGGATATCGATCAAAGACAATCTATCAGACCAGAATCGCTCTTTATAACATGTTAGAGTTTGCCAAGGAGAATGATGTGATCATTGTAAATCCCTGCAAACGTTCACTGAAAAGCGATATAGGACAGCCTTCTGTGAAAAGGGAAGCACTCACGATAGAGAATCAAAAGAAATTCTTGGCTGCGGTAGTTGGTTACAGTTATGAGAATCAGTATCGTTTTGTTTTGCAGACGGGACTTCGTACCGGTGAACTCATAGGACTCCGTTGGAGCGACATTGATTTTGAGAACAAAACAATGAAGATTGAGCGAACTATGGAGTATCGTTACAAGGTAGGGGAGTGGAGAATCGGTCCTCCGAAAAGTAAGTCGGGATATCGAACCATCCCTCTTACAGATGAGGCAATTCGCATCCTGAAAAATCAGAGAGCAAAAAACTCAGAACTAAAAGTTATACCGATAGAATGGTCAGACACTGTATTTTTATGTCGCAATGGTACTCCGGTGAAAAACAGCACCTATGATACAGGCTTGATGAAATATTGTGACAGGGCAAACATCCCACGATTTTCAATGCACATCTTAAGACATACATTTGCTACCAGATGCATTGAAGCAGGTATGAAACCCAAGACGTTACAGCATATTCTTGGTCATTCAAATATCGGAATCACAATGAATCTATACGTACATATTACGGAAGATGAAAAATTAAGAGAAATAAATCTCGTGGCAGATGCATTGAAAGTCATATAAAACTTAATGCGAAATGGCACTCAGTGGCACTCGACGTGGCACTCGGTCAGATTAGCAAATCGCAGAAACCGCGTAAATTCAAGGAAATTTAAGGAGATATAAAACATTATGAAATTAGGAATCGTCGGGTTACCGAATGTAGGAAAGAGTACACTTTTTAATTCGCTCACAAAAGCCGGTGCGCTTGCGGCAAATTATCCGTTTGCGACCATAGATCCGAACGTCGGAATAGTATCTGTGCCCGACGAACGCCTGAAGGTCCTGACTGACATGAATAATTCCAAAAAGACTATCCCAGCCACTATCGAATTTGTCGATATTGCAGGTCTCGTAAAGGGCGCTTCAAAAGGAGAAGGACTTGGAAACCAGTTCCTCGCAAACATCCGCGAGTGTGATGCCATAATCCATGTGGTGAGATGCTTTGAGGATTCAAATATCGTTCATGTCGAGGGTTCCATAGACCCGGCCAGGGACATTGAGACGATAAATCTGGAGCTTCTGTTTTCGGATATGGAGATTCTTGACAGACGTTATTCAAAGATAAAGAAGCAGTCGATGATGGACAAGTCTCTTAAGCCTGAAGTGGAGCTTTTGGAGAGACTCAGACCTTTCCTTGAGGACGGCAACATGGCCAAGGCTTTTTCTCCGAAGACGGATGAAGAAGCGGCGCTTCTTAAGGGTTACAGCCTGCTTACATACAAGCCCACTATCTATGCTGCAAATGTTGCTGAGGACTATGTGGCCGATGACGGCGCGAATAACCCCTATGTGGCAGCAGTTAGAGAATGCGCTTCTTCCGACGGTTCAGAGGTTTATGTCGTGTCCGCGGAGATCGAGGCTGAGATTTCCGAACTTGATGATGCAGAAAAGAAGGAATATCTCGATGAACTCGGTCTGAAGGCGTCAGGTCTTGACCGGCTTATCCAGGCCAGCTACAGTCTGCTCGGACTTATATCATTTCTGACCACAGGACCTGATGAGACCAGAGCATGGACTATAAAAAAAGGAACGAAGGCTCCGGCAGCTGCCGGCAAGATTCATTCGGATTTCGAGCGTGGCTTTATATGCGCTGAGACAGTATCGTATGATGATCTCGTAAAATACGGAAGCCATGCGGCAGCAAAGGAGGCCGGTGCGCTGAGACTTGAGGGCAAGGATTATGTAGTCCGCGACGGAGATGTGATCACTTTCAGATTTAATGTCTGAGTAATGGTAATGTGATCGCATTCTGATTTAATGTCTGAGTAATTCTGCCTGAAATTCAAGACATATGCTGAATGTTTTTCCGCAATTATCTGACGGCTATCAAGTGTCACCTTTCTTTATGCTTGCAATTAAAAGACTAATACATTATTCTTATATTGTATATGTATTTCGTTTCGATACTGTGAAATGAGTATCAATAAGTCAGGCTGATGTGAATATGCTCGGTGACGTTTTTTTGATACTGTGATCCATATATTGACACTGCTGTTTTATTAAAAGATAGGATGGATTGATGTTATGAAGTGTCCGTTTTGTGGAAGCCCGGAGACAAGCGTAATAGATTCTAGACCTGCTGATGAAGGTACATCCATCAGGAGAAGAAGAGCGTGTCAGAAGTGCGGTAAGCGTTTTACAACGTATGAAAAGGTGGAGACGATACCGCTTATAGTAATAAAGCGGGACAATAATCGCGAGACATACGACCGTTCAAAGATAGAGAAGGGCGTATTGCTTGCTTGCCATAAACGCCCCGTAAGCATAAACAAAATCACGGCGCTGGTGGATGATGTTGAGAAGGAGATTTATTCACGCGAGGAGCGTGAAATCAAAAGCTCTGACATCGGTGAGATGGTTATGAGAAGACTCAGCGATCTGGACAGCGTGGCATATATCAGATTTGCTTCAGTATATCGTGAATTCAAGGATGTAGATACCTTCATGGATGAGATTATGAAGCTGAGGAATAAATAATTTACTATATATGGGTTAATTAATTCCGATATCGCCCGATATATGTGGTGAAAGGAATCAAGATTATGAATATATCAGGAATACGTCCCTACTCGGGTCTTAATCCGGAAATTTATACGACGCCCAGACAGGATGTCACGGCTTCGAATAATATATCAGTACAGTCAGATGATGTACAAAACGTTTCGGAGGGCAGGGCCCTTCCGGACAGAAAATATAACTCATTTGATTATTCGAAGCAGTATAGGTCTGATGCGGTTTACAGCATGAAAGGATTAGATTCTGATCTGTCCTCACTCGATGTAGTGAACAGAATGGACGAGATTCACAAAGACTTCGCAATGAAGCAGTACAGGAATTTCGTCGGGAATGATGCTCCGGCTGGGAATACGGCAGATGTACATCCGTCAGAAAACTTTGATCTTTGATTTATATTTGTATGAAGTATCAAAAGTCCGACGCAAGACATATGATTACCTCACAGTTTAATTGAAAATCATTGAAAGAATAATAGCGTGTGATATGCATGACAGGTCACACGCTATTTTTTTTCAAACTCTTCCCACAATCCATGGATCATCTTCGTTGCAAGGATTCATGGAAGCCATGAGATGCACAGATGGTGGCGAACATTGTGTTTTTCGTCGTGAGCGAGCACGCTAGCTGAGAGCTATTGTAACAGCACGAAGTGGTGTTACATGTGCAAGCGCTCGCAAACGAAGTTTGCGCTTCAATGCGCTTGCATCATTGTTTGTTGACAATCGTTCAAGCAGAAATGCTTCCTTGTAGAATATTGCAACTGCAAAATTTAGTTTAAAGCATTTCTGTGCGCTTTTGTCAGAGAGCCGCTAATAAGCGCGTGCGAGCAAACAGAAAAACACTACTTGTGAGCCACCACTGTGACATCTCTTGGCAAAAAGCGAATGAATCCTTGCAACGAAGATTCTCATTATTAATGTGGGAAGTTTTTGTTATTTATTGTATTTCTTTTCTATATCTTCTATCATTGACACACGTTTCGAGTGTCTGCCGCCCAGGAATTCTGCGCCGAGAAAGGCGTCTACGATTGCCTTCGCTTCTTCAAGACCCACGATTCTGGCACCGAAAGCAATGATATTCGCGTTATTATGTTCCCTTGCCAGGCGGGCTGATACAGGCTCTGAGACAGCAGCCGCACGGATGCCGGGAACTTTATTTGCTGCAAGTGAGATACCGATTCCAGTTCCGCAGATAAGGACACCCAAATCAGCTTTCCCGGCTTTCACGGCTTCAGCCACGCGCTGCCCGTAGAGGGGATAATCAACGGATTCATCAGTATCCGTGCCGAAGTTTATTATTTCATATCCCTTTTCCTCAAGATATTTTGAAATATCCTTCTTCATCTGTACTGCAGCATGGTCGTTTCCTATTGCAATCTTCAATTTCTTATCCTTTCTTTTCTGCAATTAAACCGACTGAACTTCATGATATTATTAGTGCCAGTAGACACTCATATCAGGTTTTTTGTTATAATAACACAAATCACACTGAGTGCACATACTGAAAGATGCGGATGAACAAATGAGAGAAAGAGACATAGAACAGGATTCCTTCACATCGGAATACCCTTCATATTACAAATCATTTTCATGCATAGGCGGAATATGCCCCGACAGCTGCTGCAGCGGCTGGGAAGTTGATGTGGATGATAATTCAGCCGAACTCTATAAAAATGTTCCTTTTGCCGTCGGCAAGAAACTAAAGGAAAAGCTTTACAGGGACAAAGAAGGTTATAAGTTCCATTTGACGCCTGATAAGAGATGTCCTTTCTTAAATGATGACAATCTCTGCGAGCTGATTCTTTCGATGGGAGAGGGAGCGCTCTGCGTGACCTGTACAGAATATCCCAGATATTTTTTCGACGTGGGAAAGTATTCCCTTGTCGATTTGACGCTCTCATGTCCGGAAGCTGCGAGAATTTTCTATAAGAGCCATGACCCTGTCCGTTACATAAGGGATAATGCGCCTCTTAGAGAATCTGACTGGGAAGCTGATCCCTACGACGACTGCGCGGTTTCGGATGCTGAAATAAAAGATTTTGAAGAAGATCAAGTTGATTTTCAAAAATTAAACTCAGTTATCCGGCTGAGAGATGAGGCTATAAATCTCGCCGGGGACAGAAGTCGGTCGCTTATCAAGAGACTGTCTGATATTGTCCGGCTCTTCGTTGACTATAGCAGAGATCATGGTGAGAAAGGCACTCTTCCTTTTGATAATGATACTTTATTTTCAAGAGAAGACGCTACACTGCTGGTTCAAAAATTAAAGACGATGGAAGTTGTGAATCCCATGTGGTCTCAGGCTCTTCAAAGGATGGAAAAGGATCCCGGCGGCATGCTGACGGAGGGGACTCTGTTTTCCTCGTCCGGTGGCAATTCATGCCTCCTGGAGAGATTTTTCACTTATCTCCTCTGGCGCTACACCATGTATATCTACAGGGGAAGGGGCGCGCTGGAAGTGATGAGGTTTTGCTTAAACTGCACCGGTGTCCTCCTGCTGCTTCTCGGAGATTATGCTGAAAATAAGGACAAATACGAAAGCATGGAGCATGAATGTACGATAGAAGAACCCGGCAGCCCGGAGACCGCATTCCAGATAGCATCCAGAATATTTTCCCGCCAGATCGAACATTCGGGAGAGAACATCAACGAGTTAATGTGTTGATATATTATTGGGGGAAGATTATAATCGAATATTAGTAGAATTGCATGAGCTTATAAGCAGTAAGCAATTCGAGGGTATCATTAATAATGGATGCCCGCAATCGGATGCCGGGAAAAAAAGCGGGAACAATTCTTCCAGGAAGTATTATCTTCAAGAGATGAGGATATTTGTAATGAAAAAATATGTTGAATTCACAGTCACTCTTCTGGTGCTTATCGCTTCCATCGCCTGTCTGGGCTATGTAGTTGTGAAGGCAGCAAAAAACGGAGGCGATTTCTTCGGAAGCAATGCAAAAAGCATTGTAGAGAGTCAGACAAAGAAAAAGACCAGTACATCTAAGAACGGGAAAACCGTAAAATCAGCCGATTCCGGCAGCGACGACGGTACAAGCGGCACAATTCTTATCGGAGACAGCCGTTTCGTGGGAATGAACGAGGCGGCATCCGTAGAAGACAAGGAAAATCATATCTGGATGGTGGCAAAGGTGGGACAGGGTCTGCCCTGGTTTAAGTCTACGGCTCTTAAGTCCGTCGATAAAATAAAGTCCAGAAATACAGCCATTACTTCATGGAAGTATGTGATATGCCTGGGTGTCAATGACCTTTCTGATATCGATGGATATATTGAGGAATACGAGAGTCTTGTTGAAGATGACAGTTCTGTGAAACTTACAATGGTATCTGTAAATCCTGTTCAGAACCGTCCTGATATTACAAATAAGGACGTGCAGAAATTTAATGACAAGCTGATCGATGCCTGCGACGAGAATGACTGGAAATATATAGATACCTATGATGAGCTCATCAAAAAAGGCTATAAGACTACAGACGGACTCCATTACGATGACGATACCTATAAGCTTATCTGGAGACTTATAAAAAAAGAAATGTAATTATCAGACGGATTTATTAAATGAAGGCGACATCTGATTCAGCCATTCGACAGTTGCATTAAGACCGCTGTCGCTGAATTCCTCTTCGTGGCGGATCTTCTCTTCGCTTGTCGTGTCATAGGCCAGCGGACCGCGCCAGACCTCGCATACGAGCTTTGTCATGTCGTCGTTTTTTTCTATCCGATACCGCATATTGCCGTCGCTGCCGGTGTAGGGAGACAGCTTGTAGAAGCCAAGTGACATCAGATCTTTTCTATTTACCATGGATGTGCGCCTCTTTTATCGTTAGTAAAAAATAAATTTTTCAGTCCTCTTGTGTTAGAATATCACAAGACAACTGTTTATGAAAAGGAAAGTGATATTATGCCGCAGGGAAAACCTGTACATGGAGAGATATATCTCCATTTCAAAAAGAAACTATATCAGGTGCTCGAACTTGCAGAGGATGCTGATGACGGAACATTGCTGGTGATATATCAGGCGCTTTATGGCGAATACAGGATTTTTGCCAGACCGCTCGCAAACTTCACAGAGGAAGTTGACCATGTAAAATACCCGGAAGTCAATCAGATGTACCGTTTTCAGCTGGTCGACAGGACATCGCTGGATACTGTCAGGAAGGATCTTTGCCGGGACAATAAAACAAAAGAGCCTGTAAAGGATCCGGAAACCGTAAAAAATACGGAAGCCGTAAAGAATATACAGCCTTCCGGGACGGAAAAAAGGACATCAGCCATGGATGAGTCTATGGCCGGCTTTGTGGGCGCTGATATTGAACGGGAGAAGCAGTACAAAAAAGCCGTTGACGAGGAAAACAGAAAGAGAGACGCTGACGGGGTCAATGCTGACCTCCTTAGATTTCTTGATGCAGAGACATTTGCGGAGAAATTAAAAATCTTTGAAGAAATGAAGGGCGAGATCGATGATACAATGCTGGACAATCTGGCTGCATCCATCGATGTGGTCGTTCCTGAAGGCCCTATGGAGAAGAGGATCGCCCATCTTCGTTTTGCCATAGAGAAGCGTCTCCAGTATGAAAATACCAGACTGAGGAGGTAGAAAAATGAATCTTCAGGAAGAAATGAAGAGCAATGCCGTTGATAATAAAATAAGAGAAAACAGGCAGAGAGAGAAAGCGAAGAAGAGACATTCTAAATTAATAAAGGCTCTGATAATCATCCCGATTATTATTGTCATTGCAGTATTTGCAGTGCTGTCTGTAAATTATTATCTTGTAAAGCCTGCAAAGAAAAAGGTGGCAAAGCAGCTGGCTACGTCCACGTTTTCGCAGGCACTGAAGGAATCCGGAGCTGACGGCGACACGAAAGCTCAGGCAGAGAAGATAGTTGATTCAATGTCTGAAAGCGACAAGTCGACTGTAGAAAAGATCGTTGATAATCATTCGTCACCCAAGGAGACAGCTGAGGTGGCGAAAATCTATAAGGAAGAGGGCGTCTCCGGCGTCAAGCAGTATGCTGAAGAAAACCTGACCGCTCAGGAAATTCAGGAACTGAAAGATCTATATGAGAAATACAAAGATAAGGTCGTGATCGATCAGCAGTAACCTATATAAATATCGGATGAAAATGAAAGGAGAGAAACGTGGTATATAAGATTGGTTCTATATCAGGCGACGGCATCGGGCCTGAAATTGTAGCTGAAGCCAGAAAAGTAATGGATCATGCGGTGGCAAAGTATGGACATTCATTAGAATACACAGACATTTTGATGGGCGGATGTTCTATTGACGCGACGGGCGTACCGCTTACAAACGAGGCAATTGAGCAGGCGATAGAAGTAGATGCCGTTATTATGGGGTCTATCGGAGGCAATCCCGCCACATCGCCCTGGTATCAGCTGCCTCCTGACAAGCGTCCTGAGGCCGGACTTTTGAAGCTGAGAAAATCACTTCGTTTGTTCGCAAATCTGAGACCGTCTCATCTCTATCCGGAGCTTAGAAGCGCCTGCCCTTTGAGGGATGATATTATCGGAGAAGGATTCGATATAATGATGGTGCGTGAGCTGACGGGCGGACTTTATTTTGGAAAGAGGGAGACAAAGCCCGTAAATGGAGTTAATACAGCTATTGATACACTTTCCTATAACGAGAATGAAATCAGGCGCGTAGCGGAAAAGGCATTCTATATTGCCGGCAAGCGCCGGAAAAAAGTCACTGTGGTGGACAAGGCAAATGTGCTTGATTCCTCACGCCTTTGGAGAAAAGTTGTGACTTCGGTCCATGAAAAATATCAGAACATAGAGCTTGAATTCATGCTTGTAGATAACGCTGCCATGCAGCTCGTGCGTGATCCCGGTCAGTTTGACGTGATACTTACAGAGAATATGTTCGGAGATATCCTTTCTGATGAGGCAGCCATGATAATGGGCTCTCTCGGCACCATGCCGTCAGCATCTTTGAATGAGACGAAGTTTGGTCTTTTTGAGCCGAGCGGCGGTTCAGCTCCGGATATAGCAGGAAAGGGAATTGCCGATCCCATCGGAACTATTTCATCGGCATCAATGCTCCTTCGCTACAGTCTGGGTCTCGACAAGGCGGCTGATGATATTGACGGGGCGATTAAAAAGACTTTGGCTGACGGCTACAGGACTTTTGATCTTATGCCAAAGGAGGCAGCAAAAAAGAAGGGACTGAAACAGGTCGGTACTTCTGAAATGGGAGACGCTATAGTAGAGAGATTGTAATAAGGAGAAATATATGAAATCAGATAATATGAAATCAGGAATGCAGCAGGCGCCTGCCAGAAGTCTTCTGAATGCGCTCGGCTGGACTCCGGAAGAAATGAAAAAGCCCATTATCGGAATAGTATCATCATTTAATGAGATAATTCCCGGGCATATGAATCTCGATAAGATCACAGAAGCTGTAAAGATGGGTGTCGCCGAGGCCGGCGGTATGCCGGTGGTAGTACCTGCGATAGCCGTTTGCGACGGAATAGCCATGGGACACATTGGCATGAAGTATTCTCTTGTGACAAGAGATCTCATAGCTGATTCGACCGAGGCACTCGCCATTGCCCATCAGTTTGACGGACTTGTCATGATACCGAACTGTGACAAGAATGTTCCGGGACTTCTGATGGCCGCGGCCCGCCTGGATCTGCCGACCGTATTTGTCTCAGGCGGTCCAATGCTTGCAGGTCATGTGGAAGGAAAGAAGAGATCGCTTTCTTCCATGTTCGAGGCTGTCGGAGCCAATGCTGCCGGAAAAATGTCAGCTGAGGAAGTCAGGGTTTACGAAGAAAATGTCTGCCCCAGCTGCGGATCATGTTCCGGAATGTATACCGCAAATTCCATGAACTGCCTTACTGAGGCTATGGGCATGGGACTCCGTGGCAACGGAACCATTCCTGCCGTTTATTCCGCGAGACTCCGCCTGGCTAAAAAAGCCGGCTATGCAGTAATGGATATGTTCAATAAGGGTATCACAGCCAGACAGATAATCACAAAAGACGCTATACTGAATGCACTCACGGTCGATATGGCTCTGGGCTGTTCCACAAATTCAATGCTCCATCTGCCTGCAATAGCTCACGAGATCGGCTTCGATTTTGACATCAGCTTTGCAAATCCCATATCCGAGAAGACTCCGAACCTCTGCCATCTGGCTCCTGCAGGTCCTACTTACATGGAGGATCTGAATGAGGCTGGCGGCGTATATGCAGTCATGAAGGAGCTTTTGGATGCCGGACTTCTGAATCCTGACTGCCTGACTGTATCCGGAAAGACTATCGGCGAGTCGGTAAAGAACGCATACAATCTGAATCCTGAGGTTATAAGGCCTATTTATAATCCTTACATGAAGACCGGCGGTCTGGCTGTCCTGAAAGGCAACCTTGCTCCCGACGGCTCTGTGGTAAAGAGATCGGCCGTAGTTCCTGAAATGATGAAGCACACAGGACCCGCAAGAGTCTTTGACTGCGAGGAAGACGCTATCTCCGCTATAAAAGGCGGCAAGATCGTTCCGGGAGATGTTGTAGTAATAAGATACGAGGGTCCGAAGGGCGGTCCCGGAATGAGAGAAATGCTAAATCCCACATCAGCTATTGCAGGAATGGGTCTCGGAGATTCGGTTGCCCTCATCACTGACGGACGTTTCTCAGGAGCCAGCCGCGGCGCCTCGATCGGTCATGTGTCACCGGAAGCTGCTGTGGGCGGTCCCATTGCTCTGGTGCATGAAGGCGATATAATCGAGATCGATATTCCTTCACTTTCCATCAAGCTTGACGTTTCTGACGAGGAACTTGAAAAGAGAAGAAGGGAATGGAAGCCGAGAGAACCAAAGGTGACTACCGGTTATCTTGCCCGTTACCAGGCGATGGTGACGTCGGGCAACAGAGGAGCAATTCTCGAAGTACCGAAAGCCTGATATTTATTAAAGAAAGAGACTGATAAAAATGGAACTTACCGGAGCAGAGATAGTTATCGAATGCCTGAAGGAACAGCATGTGGATACCGTGTTCGGTTATCCGGGCGGCGCGATACTGAATCTCTATGATGAACTTTACAAACATAAAGACGAGATCAGACATGTGCTGACTTCGCATGAACAGGGCGCGAGCCATGCAGCTGACGGATATGCCAGATCGACAGGCAAGGTCGGAGTGTGTTTCGCCACGTCCGGTCCCGGAGCCACAAACCTTGTTACGGGAATTGCCACGGCTTATATGGATTCCGTACCGGTGGTCGCTATCACATGCAATGTAGGAGTGTCGCTTCTCGGAAAGGATTCTTTTCAGGAGGTTGATATAGCCGGCATCACGATGCCGATCACCAAGCATAATTTTATCGTGAAGGATGTGAAGGATCTGGCGCCTACTATAAGAAGAGCCTTCCATATTGCGAGAAAGGGGAGACCCGGCCCCGTCCTTATCGATATTCCAAAGGATGTGACAGCCAAAAAGACTGAATATGTAAGTGAAGAGATCGCTCCGGAACCAAGGAAAACAGACACGATAAAAGAGGATGCTCTGGCTGAAGCTGCAAAGATCATTAACGAAGCAAAGAGACCTTATATATTTGTCGGCGGCGGGGCTGTCATATCAGGAGCAGAGAACGAGTTAAGAGAGCTGGCCGAAAAGGTGGACGCTCCTGTTTGTGATTCGCTGATGGGCAAGGGAGCCTTTGACGGCAGCAGCACCAGATACACCGGCATGCTTGGCATGCACGGCACAAAGGTATCGAATCTCGGTGTATCGAAGTGTGATGTCCTGATCGCTCTCGGAACCAGATTTTCAGACAGAGTGCTCGGCAATCCGAAGAAATTCTGCGAAGACGCGAAGATCGTCCAGATCGATGTGGACGCTGCCGAGATAAATAAGAATGTTATCGTGACAAAAGAGGTCATAGGTGATCTTAAGGAAGTACTGAAACGGCTGCTTCCCCTCATCAATAAGGCTGATCACTCCGAATGGATGGATGAGATCAGGTCATATGAGAATAAATTCCCGACAAGCGTTCCCGATGGACTTAACGGTCCTTTTGCTGTAAAATATGCTTGGGAGCGCACAAACGGCGATGCCATTGTAGTTACAGAGGTTGGCCAGCATCAGATGTGGGCGGCTCAATATTATAAATACAAGAGACCTCATCAGCTTCTGACATCGGGAGGACTCGGTACCATGGGATACGGACTCGGCGCGTCAATAGGCGCAGCCATTGGTAATCCCGGAAAGACCGTTATAAATTTCGCCGGTGACGGATGTTTTCGCATGAATATGAATGAGCTGGCTACGGCAGCGAGAAATCATCTGCCGATCATCGAGATCATTATGAATAATCATGTGCTTGGTATGGTAAGGCAGTGGCAGGATCTCTTTTACGGAAAGCGCTATTCCGCTACGACACTTGATGACGGAGTGGATTATGTAAAGCTCGCGGAGGCTATGGGCGCATGCGGCGTGAGAACCACGACAAGAGAAGAATTCAAGTCCGCTTTTGATGAAGCTCTTAAGAGAACAGAAAAGCCTACTGTAATTGACTGTATAATAGGTTCTGATGACAAGGTTTGGCCAATGGTAGCTCCCGGAACTCCCATAAGCGACTGCTTTGACGGGAGCGACAGAAGATAAATAAGGAAAGGAAGAATAAGATGAGCAGAGTTTACAACTTTTCAGCTGGCCCGGCATGTCTGCCGGAGGAGGTTCTGAAAGAAGCACAGGAAGACCTCATGGATTACAAGGGCAAGGGAATGTCCGTAATGGAGATGTCCCACCGATCCAAGATGTTTGACGACATTATAAAGACAGCTGAGAAGGACATCCGTGATCTCATGGGCATACCTGACAATTATAAGGTTCTATTTTTGCAGGGAGGCGCTTATCAGCAGTTTGCAGCTATCCCTATGAACATGATGAACAAGCACCATAAGGCCGGATATATCCTCACAGGTCAGTGGGCGACAAAGGCTTATAAAGAGGCTAAGATATATGGCGATGCTGTAGCTCTTGCTTCATCTGAGGATAAGACATACAGCTATATTCCCGATTGCTCGGATCTGCCGATAACAGATGACATGGATTATGTATATATCTGCCAGAACAATACTATATACGGCACAAAATTTCCGACTCTTCCGAATACGAAGGGCGTGGATCTCGTAGCTGATGTGTCTTCAATGTTTCTGTCTGAGCCTGTGAATGTAAATGATTATGCAGTTATTTACGGCGGAGTTCAGAAAAATGTCGGACCTGCGGGTCTTGTAATTGACATAATAAGAGATGACCTTATTACTGATGAGGTATATCCTGGCACTCCCACGATGCTTAAGTGGAAGACTCAAGCGGACAAGGATTCGCTTTTCAATACTCCTAACTGCTGGGCAATCTATATCTGCGGACTCGTATTCAAGTGGCTGAAGAAGCAGGGCGGTCTTGCCGTGATGAAGGAGAGAAATGAGAAGAAGGCAAAGGTCCTCTATGATTTTCTGGATCAGTCGAAGCTGTTCCACGGAACAGTAGAGAAGGGCAGCAGATCTCTTATGAATGTGCCTTTTGTCACAGGCGACAAGGATATGGACGCTAAATTCGTAGCTGAGGCTGCTGATGCCGGCCTTTTGAATATCAAGGGTCACCGTACAGTAGGCGGAATGAGAGCTTCGATCTACAATGCAATGCCTATCGAAGGCGTTCTGAAGCTTGTTGATTTTATGAGTGAGTTCGAAAAGAAGAACCTGAAATAATTATCCGGAGGGAAAGATGTATAAATATCATTGCTTAAATCCGCTCTCACAGGTGGGACTGGATGAATTTACAACCAATTATCAGAAGACTGATGATATAAATGACTGTGATGCCGTGCTTGTGCGTTCAGCAAAGATGCATGACATAGATCTGGCTGACAAGACCGTGGCAGTTGCCCGTGCAGGAGCCGGAGTCAATAATATTCCTCTGGATAAATATGCAGCAAAGGGCGTCGTTGTATTCAATACTCCAGGCGCTAACGCAAACGGCGTCAAGGAGATGGTGTTCGCAGCCATGCTTATTGCGGCAAGAGACATAGTGGGTTCCGTAGAGTGGTGCCGTGACAATGCTTCTGATGAAAATATCTCCAAGGATATGGAGAAGGCAAAAAAGCAGTACAAGGGCACTGAGCTTTTCGGTAAAAAGCTCGGAGTTATAGGACTCGGAGCCATAGGTCAGCTGGTGGCGAATACGGCTGTTCATTTCGGAATGGAAGTATACGGATATGATCCTTATCTTTCCGTAAATGCCGCATGGAACCTTTCAAATAAGGTCCATCATGTGACTGATCCGGGAGAGCTTCTGGCTGCTTCTGATTACATAACTGTCCATGTTCCCCTTCTTGATTCCACAAAGGGAATGATCACACGTGATATGATAGAAAAAATGAAGAAGGGCGTAATCCTTCTCAATTATTCACGTGATATCATATATGACGAGCAGGCTGTACTTGACGCGATCGCATCAGGCAAGGTCAGAAAATATGTAACAGATTTCCCCAATACACTTACTGCCGGCGCTGCTGGTGTCATCTGCACTTCACATCTCGGAGCTTCTACGGATGAATCTGAAGAGAACTGCGCAGTGATGGCTGTTCATGAAATCGAGGATTATCTGGAAAACGGAAATATCACTCATTCAGTCAACTTCCCTGACTGCTCAATGGGAATCTGCCAGACTGAAGGCCGTGTGGCTCTCCTTCATCATAATTCCAAGGGCGTAATTGCAAAATACACTTCGGTATTTGGCGATGCAGGAATCAATATTGCCGATATGACCAATAAGGCAAAGGGAGAGTATGCATATACACTTATTGATATTGACGGCACCCTGACTCCGGAGTTGCTTGAGAAGCTGCAGACTATTGATGAAATGTACAGAGTAAGAGTAATCAAATAAAAGATTTTTCCTATGGAAGATAATTACGTATTACTGAATCCGAAAATAATGCAGAAGGGAATGTATCCCGCGACTGATCTTTTCTATGTCTTTGAGGGAAATTCTGTCCTGCTGTGCCATGGCGGAGAGATAATCAACACCATGGCACTGAATCGGCTTCAATATATCGCAAGCATTGGAAGAGAGGTCTATGTAAAGGAGTCTACAAGAAAGACTCTGGAGGAGCAGGCCAGATTTTTCCTGAAAGCTGATCATGAGACAGAAGAGCGTTATGCCCGTACTGCGGAAGCATGCAATACATTTCTCAACGATATCAAGGATAATAATGATATTGAGAAGAAGTCTGTCGTGAGACTTATAGATCTGGCTGAGCATGTGCTGGATTCAATGGATGTATCTTTCCTTTTGCAATATACTCACTATTTTGAGAATATGGATAATTATCTTCAAGCTCATACCACCGATGTGGCGATCCTTAACGGTCTGATGGGGCGTTGGCTCGATCTGCCTGAAGAGGATGTGAGGAAGCTTATTACCGTAGGTTTCCTTCATGACATAGGCAAGTTGCAGATCCCTGATATTATCTTGAATAAGCCCGGACGTCTGACTCCGGACGAGTTTGAAATAATAAAAAATCATCCGGTCTACTCATATAATATGTGCATAGATGCCGGTATCGATGACCGTGAAATGCTTTCCGGTATAAGAGGACATCATGAGAGACTGAACGGGACAGGTTATCCTGACAAGCTAAGGGGCAATCAGATATCTTCTTTTGCCAGAGTCACGGCCATATCGGATATATATGACGCCATGGTATCTGAGCGTGTCTACAAGGGCGCTAGTACACCGTTTGAGGTGCTTCAGGAATTCTATACTGATCAGTTTTCTAATCTGGATATGGATTATGTCAATATCTTCCTTGAAAAAATGCTTGGAGAGCTCAATGGAAAGTTTGTGATCCTTTCAAACGGACGTATGGGGCAGATAATGTATATCGAGAAAAAGAATGTAAATGCGCCCGTGGTCAAATGCAAAAACGGCGTCTTTCAGACTTCTCCGAAGGATCTGCATGTCGTGTCTGTTTGCGGTGACACATTATAAGTTGACTTAATTGTCGGGAGTCTTTTGACACTCATTTATTATTAAGCATGGCGGGAGTATTTTGAAACTGTAAGCATAATTTAATATTTTTGTCTCCACGATCATCTGTATTGCAGCAGAACTAAAATTCTGAATTTTCCTGTTTTTCTCGAATATGTTTCGTAATAATGAAATATAGAATTATCATAGAGGTTCCTGTTATCGCCCAGCTGATGGGGTAGATGATTACTACCTGAAAAAAGTTGGTAAATCGTGAGAACATTGCGTGCATATATATGATTCGAAGCATACAGCATCCAAGCATTGTAATTACGGTCGGGACGATTGACTGTCCGATTCCGCGAAGTGAAGCTCCTGGGATCTCATACAGAGCAGTCATGGGCTCAAAAAGAGTGATTAATAACATTCTTATCATTGCATAACGAATTACTTCAGGGTTATGAGAAAACAGTGAAATTAGAGGATGTCTGAGCAAAAAGAAGCTGACGCTTAAAATAGCTGTAAATCCGATAGCTGAGATGAAAGCGATACGTGTAGTTCTATGACATCTGTCATAGAAACCGGCTGCATAATTCTGACTTACAAATGTCATCAGTGACTGACAGAATGCATAGACTGTGAAATAGCAGATATATTCCAGATTAAGGGCAGCGGAATTTCCGGCAGCACATTCAGAACCAAATAGATTTATAGCTGACTGAATTACTACGTTTGAGATTGAAAAAATCATGCCCTGGAGACCTGCAGGAGCTCCTATCCAGAGAATCCTTCTTACATATTTCCATTTTAGAGATAGTTTTCTTAAGTCAAGCTTCAGCATGCCTTTCTCTAGCATGAGGGTACGGAGAATTAGAGCAGAGCTCACACCATTTGAGATCGTAGTTGCTATTGCAACTCCGTCAGCGTTTCTTTTCAGCACTATTACAAAAAACATATTCAAGATCACATTTAGTATCCCGGCGGTCAGGAGAAAGTAAAGGGGCCTTTTTGTATCACCTATTGACCTGAGTACAGCAGATCCGAAGTCGTAGACCATCAGAAAGGGCATACCCAAAAAATATATGCGGAGGTAAACCTGCGCCATTGGAAGCACACGGGCAGGTGTGTGAAGCAGTCTGAGAACAGGTACGGCTATGACCTGACCAAGAATCAGCATGATAAACCCGCTTATAAGAGCCACCATAAAACTTGTATGAAGCGCTTCATTTACTTTGTCTTCTTCATTTTTTCCGATAAAGTGAGAGAGCATGACGTTGCTTCCGACTGAAAGACCGGTAAATGCTGTTACGATCATATTGATTACCGGTGCGTTGCTGCCGACGGCTGCCATGGCATCAGATGAAGAAAAATTTCCGACGACAGCTGTGTCGGATGCGTTGAAAAGCTGCTGTAGAGCACTCATCATGAAAATTGGTATCGTTATATAAAGCAGTTTGTTAAATATGGAACCATGCAGCATGTCTACAGCTCTTTTATTCTTTTTATTCATTTCAACTTAAATCTCCGTATATGATAATTCAAAATGAGTGCCAAAAGGTAACCTTGACATTCGTGTATTAATATACTTCCTTTCGAACGATATTACCGTTCTGGTTGACTTCGAGATTTACAAAGCTTTGCTTTACGCATTTTTTGTAGATAGTGTGTCCTTCTTCATTTCTTGTATAAATAAGAATCATATTTCCGAACTGCTTCTTAAGCTCCATCCGGAAGACATCAGCTGTTTCCCGTTTATTTCCAATCAATGTCGGGCAAGACAGACTGAAAAAGTACAGAGGTACATGGAATACACTTTTTATTATAATGTATCTGGGATTATCCATGGGAGACAGCAATTCTCTCATGGCATCAGCAAATATCTGCTTTTCTCTTAATGTTCCGCCACGGAGAGTACTGTAAGTATATAATCCGTCGGAGCTGCCGCTTACATTTACAATAACGTTTTCCGACTGTATGGCACCGCTTTTCCGGAAAGTTTTAAGTAAAGCCTGTGCGAACCCGCGCACAACAGCTGACGGTGAAATAAGTCGGATCGCAATGTGAATACCATAAATGAAACTCAGATATATGGCAATGGAGATAAGAACCGCCATAAGATTAAATCCGATTTTCAAAAGAATAATTGAAAAAATCGTACCGGCAACGGCATAAATAAGTTCCAGTGCAAGATTAATAAATCCGAAAGCAGTTGGAAATGTGCTGATAGAGATAGTCTTCTCTGTCGGGATTTATATTCTGATCCAGAAAAGTATAGGCATCTTCAAAGAGACCGCTTTTCAAGACATCTTTTGCGGCTTCAGCTGACCTTTTCTGTATGGAATTTATTTCTTTTCTTTCTGCCTCTGTCGGATAGGAGAAAAGTACAAGATCCTGATGAGGGCAGAGAGTTTTCTGCCTGACAAGTTCAGGAATCGAGATCTCTGCATCAATTTCTCCGCAGAGATCAGTGTATTTTTTCCATTCGGTCGGAGTGGAGTCATAGGGAGGAGTGGCAGTCAGTGCGATTATTGTTATCTGTCCTTCCATATCATTTATAAGCTTTGTAAGGGCTCTGTGCCATTCTGTGCGGAGATGATGAGCTTCATCCAGGCAGATGGTCGTGATGTTATTTCTCTTCATAATGGAAGAAACATCCAGTTTCCTTAGCGGAGCCTTCTTCAGAGAATCGCCATTGGATTCTTCTTCATCATCTGTTACTTCAGCTTCTTTCCCGGACATGGCGGAATACAGAGCCTGGTAAGTTATACAGGTAAGTTTACCGGGTTCTGAAATATTATAGGATATGTAGTTTTCGGAATTTTCTCCTTCAGGAAGAAAGGCATCAGAGAAGCGTTCTCCCCATTGCTGGCGGATCGTGATCGAAGGAGCAAGTATAAGAGCAGGTTTTCCAAGACGGCATATAAGTTCAAGCCCAAGGGTGGTTTTTCCGGAGCCCGGGGCTGCTGCTATATTTATTTTTCCATCGTCCAGATACTTTTTCGAATTATCAAGTATTTTCTTTTGATAATCACGGAATTGCCCTTTAAATTTTAATGAATTAAGTTCCATCTGATCTTTCTCCAAAAATACAAAGTCACTATATCTTGAGAAACAGTGTTCTTCCCTGGAAGCAATGACTTTTTACACTTATTTAGTGGATCAACAGACCCGTGATAATTTTGATAAACACCTGTCTCATCATATCATATTTTCATATGGACATTTGGCTGAAAGATGCTTAAAATCTTTATCTGGTAGTTTTGTATTATTTAAAGGGAGATGAAAAATGAGTACAAAGACATCTGCTCAGCGCGCATCGTTTTCAGGCAGGCTGGGCTATGTATTGACAACGGCCGGATCTGCCGTAGGTCTGGGAAACATCTGGCGTTTCCCTTATCTTGCCGCTAAATACGGCGGTGGAGCATTTCTTCTGGTATATCTGATTCTTGTTATGACTTTCGGTTATACTCTTATTATTTCAGAGACAGCCATAGGCCGCATGACAAAGAAGAGTCCTATAGGCGCCTTCGAGCATTTCGGAAAAGGTCCGTCATTCAGGTTCGGAGGATGGATAAACGCAATAATTCCGATGATAATAGGTCCTTATTATTGTGTGATCGGAGGATGGGTTCTCCGCTATCTCGCCGGTTATGCTGCCGGAGGCGTGAAGGCTCTTTCCGGTGACAATTATTTTTCTGATTTTATTTCAGACGGAGTATCGGTAGAAGGTTGGTTTTTGATATTCGCCTTATGCACGGTGGTTGTAATATTCTTCGGAGTGCAGAAGGGCGTGGAGAAGATATCGCGTCTTATGATGCCGGCTCTGGTGGTACTTGCCTTACTCGTTGCGATATATTCAGTTACTCGTCCGGGAGCGCTTTCAGGTGTCAGATATTTTCTGATACCTGATATCAGACACTTCTCCTGGATGACTGTGGTTGCGGCGCTTGGCCAGATGTTCTATTCGCTTTCCTGCGCTATGGGTATCCTTATTACTTATGGCTCATACATGGAAAAAGATGTGAGCATTGAGCGTTCTACATCGGAAGTGGAATTTTTTGACACAGCGATCGCAATTCTTGCGGGACTTATGATCATTCCGGCTGTATTCGCTTTTTCCGGGAATGATGCTGCCAGAAATCTTCAGGCCGGGCCATCTCTTATGTTTATTACCATGCCAAAGGTCTTCGGCTCTATGGGAATGGGAACGGCAATAGGAATAATATTTTTCCTCCTGGTGTTTTTCGCGGCATTGACAAGTTCCATTTCTCTTGCTGAGACATGCGCATCCACTTTTGAAGATGAGCTGCATATGAAGAGAAAATACGCTTCTATGATAGTAACTGTTCTTTTTATTGGTCTTGGTACACTCTCAAGTCTCGGATTCAACGTGCTGAAAAGCGTCACTATATTGGGCATGGATTTTCTGGATTTCTTTGATTTCCTGTCCAATTCAATAATGATGCCTATAGCCGCGATTGCAATCTGTGTTCTGGTGCTTAGAAGCGTGACATTGAAGGGAATTGAAGAAGAGGTATGCAAGGGTGGAGCAAAGTTCAAGCGGAAGAAGATCTATACCTTCATTATCAAATACCTGTCGATCCTGTTTCTTTTGGTTATACTTGCAAGTTCGGTTTTGAATGTGCTGGGAATAATTCATATCTGAGATTGCAATGAAAAATAACTAAAATTCATGATGACGCTTTCTGATCCACTGGTTTTCCGGATCAAAAAGCCTGTCAAAAGGAAGACCTGTAACTCTTTCGCAAATCTTGATTTCCTCGGGCGTGGGCTTTGAATGGTCCTCGCCCTTTCTTCTTTTTATCTCTGTTTTAATTATATTGAATTCTTTTTCTGTCATAGGGAAGCGGTATCCGAAATAGAAGAGAAGCGTGCACAGGATAACCGGCATTAAGACAAATATGATCGTTATGCCCCTCTGTGTAAAAACAGACTGACGGGCGCCTGCGTTTGCAAGTTTTTCACTGTAACCCACAAAAGCAAGCAGGACTCCGATAAGCCATGCGGAGAGACCTGACGATATTTTCCTTGCGAAGGTAGACATGCCTGAAACCACACCCGGTCTGTGAACAGAGGTTATCAGCTCATCAACATCGGGCATGTCCGCCATGATGGCGAAGATACTTGTGAGAGTGGCTGCGTTTCCGATTCCTATACCTACAGCCAGAGCCAGTATGGGTATTATGCTTGCGCCCTCATATGAAAAAGGAAGCAGAAGAATTGTGCAGATAATACGGATGGGAGCCCCAATAAGGATAGTCGTCCGCTTGGAGGTTTTTGCCATGACAGGACCCCATATCAGCATGCCTATTAGCTGAGCTACAATAAGGGCAGCCATCAGATAGGTGACATAATGATTTTTATAACCGTTTATTACGTCATCCACATAATAGACTGCCATGCCGGAGACGAAGTCCATGCCGCACTGACCAGTAAGATATATTCCTACGAAAAGACGAAAAGCCCTGCTTCTGAACGCGCTGCCGGCGTGGTCGAAGCTGTCGGAGAGCCTTGATTTTACCGGTGTATGCTTTTTTTCCCATGTTCCCGCTACTGTCAAGAGGCAGGTAATAAGGAACAGGAGTCCGAACAGGATGCCACAGCGGAGATAGGTAGCGGTCTTTGTGGTGTCGGTGATGATGAGAGTCGGGAGCACGCCGCAGACCATGGCACCGAGAGTTGACCAGATCATGCGAACATTGGAGAATCTGGAACGGGTGCTGTAATCATCTACCATGTCGGGCAGAAGTCCGTTATAGGGAACCATAAGGATGGTCGAGCCGGTCGAAAACAGACAGTACATGATCACATAGAAGATGAACATGGTGATTGGCCGATCCGTTCGAAAGGGGATCCAGAGAGTAGCAAAAGTAAGGGCTGTCGCAAATGAGCCGATCAGCATATAGAAGCGTTTCGCACCCATTTTGGAGCTGGTGCGGTCTGTGATATTTCCCATGATTGGATCTGTGATGGCATCCCAGAAATGACCGATCAGGGGAACGGTGCCTGCCATTGCTGCAGGCATACCCATCGCCTTTATCAGAAATACCGTAAAAAATGAATTGATGATTACAAAGGCGCCTCCGTTGAAAAACTCTCCTGCTCCGTAGAGTAGCTGGGAGCCGATACCGGTGCTGTATTTTTTTGTCTGCATATAATATGTACCTCGTTTTATTTAACTGTTCAAATATCTTTATTGTAAAAAGTCTTATACCGCTTCCTTTATCTTCGCCGATAAAGCCTGTGGCGGGGATATCTCACCACCTGCATGCTTTTCTTGTGTGGCTTGACTCTGTAATCATTTTATTTCCCCAATGTAAAATTTTCTACATAATATTGTTAAATTTGTAAATATTGCTGAGAGAAAAAAACGTGATATGAAAATATTATTATAAGGATTCGAACCAATCTGTTAATATTTAAAACTTCCCACATTTAATGTAACATCACGAAGTAATGTTACAAGTGCAAGCAAAAGGAAGTTTGCACTTTAAATGCGCTTGCATCAATTAACAATGTAACATCACGAAGTGATGTTACAAGTGCAAGCGCAAGCAAACGAAGTTTGCACTTTAAATGCGCTTGCATCAATTAACATGGAGCATCTTCGTTGCAAAGGATTCATGGAAGCCATGAGATGCACAGATGGTGGCGAACATTGTGTTTTTCGTCGTGAGCGAGCACGCTAATTGAGGCTTCTCTGACAGCCGTCCAAGCAGAAATGCTTCCTTGTAATATATTGCAACTGCAAGAATTTAATTCAAGCATTTCTGCGCGTTTTGTCAGAGAGCCTCTAAAAGATGCGTGCGAGCAAACAGAAAAACACAACTTGTGAGCCACCACTGTGACATCTCTTGGCAAAAAGCGAATGAATCCTTGCAACGAAGATGATCCATGGAATGTGGGAAGTTTTAATATTAAATGCATCGGCACGAAGTACAGGTGAATTGAATTAAGAGACAGAAAGAAGAACACGAATGGATATCACAGAAGAATTATTTAAACTGAGCGACAGAGGCTATGCTGATTTTCAATCGAGACTCACACCGGGAATACCTGTAGACAGTATGATAGGCGTCCGTCTTCCTAAATTAAGGAAGCTTGCCGGTGTTTATTTTAAGAATCCGGAGTATAAGGAATTCCTCCGGCAGTTACCGCATAAATATTATGATGAGAATCTGCTTCACGCAATCTTGCTCTCAAAAGAAAAGGATTATGACATCTGCATGAAGGAAGTGGAAGCTTTCCTTCCTTTCATAGATAACTGGGCTGTATGCGATACTCTGGCGCCGAAAATATTCGAGAAAAATAAGGATGATCTTATAATAAAGATAAGACATTGGATTTCGTCCGACAGGACATATACCTGCCGATTCGGCATAGGCATGCTGATGAGGCACTTCCTTGACAGTGATTTTTTGTCCGAATATCTTTCATATCCGGCAGAGGTTCACTCAGATGAATATTATGTAAAAATGATGGTGGCATGGTTCTATGCGACGGCGCTTGCAAAGCAGTGGGATGAGACACTGCCCTATATTGAGTCGGGAAGACTTGATAAATGGTCTCATAATAAGACAATTCAGAAGGCAGTGGAAAGTTTCAGGATACCGGACGACAGAAAAGAATTGTTGAAGGAATTCAGACGGAAATAATACCGGTGATTTTTCCGGTGTCGGATAGTTCACTTCCGGTTTCCGATTTTCGCGGGAAGTATCTGTGACAGGACTATGGATGCGAACATGAGACAGGCTCCTGCTATTTCAGACGGACTCATCTTCTGACCGAGAATTATCCAACCGGATATTGCCGATATTACAGACTCAAGGCACATTATCAGGCTGGATAATGTGGGATCCATGTTTTTCTGTCCGAGAATCTGCAGCGTATATGCGATTCCGCTTGAGAAGATTCCGACATAGAGGATGGACGGAAGAGCAGCCATAAGACCTTTTACATCAGGATGTTCGAAGAGAATCATAAGAATCAGTGATTCCATGCCACAGACCGAGAACTGAACGCATGACAGTATTATTCCGCGGCATCTTGGTGAATAGTGGTCTACTGAGATTATCTGTACGGCAAACAGGAGAGCGCAGATGATTTCCAGAGTATCTCCGTAGGAGAATGAGAGACTGCCTTTTCCGAACAGGCAGAGAAGATACAGCCCCGCAATTGACATGGCAACAGACAGCCAGATGACGGGATGTATCTTTTTTTTCAAAAAAATACCTATGACAGGGACTATGATAACGTAGAGGGCTGTCAGAAATCCGGATTTTGCAACCGTGGTATGGCTGATTCCTATCTGCTGGAAATTTGATGCCATAGCAAGGGCGGTGCCGCATACGCTGCCGCCGATCAATTCAGCTTTTGTAAGAGGACCTGCCATATGGTCGCGCATTACTTTATCTGTTCCACATAATTTTGAATATGAGACAGAGCGGTTTTTTTTGAATTTTTCCGAAAGAAATGCTACGGGAATCAGAAAGAGCGCACCTGTGAATGAGCGGGCAGCTGTAAAAGTAAATCCCGGAACATGATCGGCTCCCTTGGCCTGAGCGACAAATGCTGTTCCCCATATCAGGGCGGCAAGAAACAGAAGTATTGAATTCTTAAGTTGAGTCTTTTTCATTTTCAGAAGATCCGTATAATATTTTTTACATGTTTTATTACAACAACAAGTTTTTATTTTATATTTTTTTCTGTAATACGGCAAGGCAAATTCATGTAGTTACTTATATGTATGTGCAAATTGTTCTGTTTTTCAGATTTTTTATTGAAAATTTTTCTATTGCCATAATCTGATTATTCAAGTATAGTAATAGTTGCTTTGATAAACACAATATATAGTATCAAGACATAATACACATACCATACATGTACTGATTCATTCCGGGATACATTTATTGTATTGTAATGACTGTACAGAATCTTTGAACCGGCACAGACGGTAATTAGAAAAGGAGTTTTTTGTGAAACAGGAATGGAGAGGCTTTAAAGGTACTCATTGGGAAGATGATATCGATGTTCGCGATTTCATCCAGAACAATTACACTCAGTATGAAGGAGACGAGAGCTTTCTTTCCGGTCCGACAGAGGCTACGAATAAGCTCTGGGGCAGGCTGCAGGAGCTGCAGAAGGAAGAAAGAAAAAAAGGCGGAGTGCTTGATATGGAGACAAGCGTTGTCTCTGATATAGACGCCTATGGTCCGGGATATATCGATGAATCCATGAAGGGACTTGAGAAGATTGTCGGACTTCAGACAGATAAGCCGCTGAAGAGAGCTTTTATGCCTTACGGCGGAATCAAGATGGCTGAGGAATCCTGTACTATGTACGGATATACTCCCGATCCGGAACTTCATAAGATATTTACTCAATATCACAAGACTCATAACCAGGGCGTATTTGATGCTTATACTCCGGAGATGAAGGTCGCCCGCCATAACAAGATCTTAACAGGTCTTCCCGATACATACGGCAGAGGAAGAATCGTCGGCGATTACAGGAGAGTGGCGCTCTACGGAATAGATTTTCTGATTGAGAAAAAGCAGGAAGACTTTTCAAACTGCGGACACGGCGACATGACCGACGACATCATCAGACAGAGAGAGGAGCTTGCTGACCAGATCAGGGCTCTTGGCAAGATGAAGAAAATGGCCGAGTCCTATGGCTTCGACATCTCAAAGCCCGCAAAGAATGCTGCAGAGGCTGTTCAGTGGCTCTATTTCGGTTATCTTGCTGCCGTAAAGTCACAGAACGGCGCTGCCATGTCAGTAGGACGTGTCTCAACATTTCTTGATATCTATATTGAGCGCGACATAAAAGAAGGAACTTTAAATGAGAGCGAGGCCCAGGAGCTTATAGATCATCTGGTTATGAAACTCCGTATGGTAAAGTTCGCGAGAATCGAGTCTTATAATAATCTGTTTTCAGGCGACCCTGTATGGGCTACGCTTGAAGTAGCCGGTCTCGGTCAGGACGGTCGTCACATGGTTACTAAGAATGATTATCGTTTCCTCCATACGCTTGAAAACATGGGCCCTGCTCCTGAACCGAACCTGACAGTGCTTTATTCCAAGCGCCTTCCGCTCAACTTCAGGCGTTATGCTGCAAGGATCTCAGTAGACACGAGTTCCATCCAGTATGAAAATGATGATGTCATGAGACCGATCTGGGGCGATGATTACAGCATCTGCTGCTGCGTATCCGCTACTCAGACCGGAAAGGAGATGCAGTTCTTCGGAGCCAGGGCAAATCTTGCAAAGTGCCTGCTCTATGCTATAAACGGCGGTGTGGATGAGAAGACAGGAATGCAGGTGGGTCCTGAATACAAGCCGATTACCTCCGATGTACTTGACTATGATGAAGTCATGGCAAAATATGACAAGATGATGGACTGGCTTGCAGGACTTTATGTCAATACTCTGAACCTGATTCAGTATATGCATGACAAATATTATTATGAAGCAGCTGAGATGGCTCTCATTGATACTGATGTCCGCCGTACTTTTGCGACAGGTATAGCCGGATTCTCTCATGTGATCGATTCCCTTTCCGCAATCAAGTACGCAAAAGTCTTTGTCGAGAGGAATGAAAACGGCATAGCCACAGGTTTCAGAATCGAGGGAGATTTTCCTAAGTACGGCAATGATGATGACAGAGCCGACGAAATCGGTGTATGGCTTCTGAAGACATTCATGAAGAAGATCAGAAAATTCCATACTTACAGAAATGCCGAGCCGACCACATCCATCCTTACCATCACTTCCAACGTGGTATACGGTAAAAATACAGGTATGCTGCCTGATGGCAGAGAGGCATGGACACCGCTTTCACCAGGAGCCAATCCTTCATACGGCGCAGAGCAGAATGGTCTCCTTGCTTCACTTAATTCAGTTGCGAAGATCCCTTATGAGTATGCTCTCGATGGTATATCAAATACACAGTCAATGAATCCTGAAGCTCTCGGCAATACCGAAGATGAGAGAATTGATAATCTGGTATCAGCCATGGATGGTTATTTCCTGAATGGAGCTCACCATCTGAATGTCAATGTTTTCGGACGCGAGAAGCTCATCGATGCCATGAATCATCCTGAAAAACCGGAATATGCCAACTTCACGATTCGTGTGTCCGGATATGCGGTAAAGTTCATAGACCTTACCAAAGAGCAGCAGATGGATGTCATCAGCCGTACATTCCACGACAGACTTTAATCATGAAAGGTTATATCCATTCGATAGAGAGCTTCGGATCGTCTGACGGTCCCGGCATCAGATTCATTGTATTCATGCGTGGCTGTGCCATGCGCTGCAGATATTGTCATAACGCTGACACATGGGTTATGAGAGCCTCCGATTATCCTGCCGGTATCACTCTGGCAGGAGGAGAGAGGATCACAGTGCCAAATCCTGACTGTTCCTTTCCGGAAAATCTGCTGCATGATGATATAAGAGAAAGTGACGATATCCTTGATCAGGCGGAGCGCTACCGGAATTACTGGGGAGAGCGCGGCGGAATTACCGTAAGCGGCGGAGAACCCATGCTGCAGATGGATTTTGTCACCGATCTTTTCAGAAAAGCTCATGACAGAGGAATAAATACCTGTCTCGATACATCGGGTCAGCCTTTTCGTGAGACAGATGAGATGATAGAGCGCACGGATAAACTGCTGGAAGATACGGATCTTGTCATGCTGGATATCAAGCATATCGATCCTGAGAAGCATATGTTTCTGACGGGTCAGCCGAATGATAATATTCTATCCTTTGCCCGTCATCTTGATACGATCAATAAGAGAGTCTGGATAAGACATGTACTTGTGCCGGGAATAACGGATAATGATGCCGACCTCATGAGACTGAGACAATTTCTCGATACTTTGTCAAATATAGAGCGTATCGATGTGCTTCCTTATCATACTATGGGAATATACAAATGGAAGTCTCTGGGGATGCCCTATTCTCTAAAGGATACATCACCTCCGTCAGCTGACCGGGTCGAAAGGGCAAAAGAAATACTCGGAGTATCAAGATTCATATAACGCGGATTTCGTATATCCTGTCAAAAGGGATGCTGATTCTATTCAGATTCAGCATCCTTTTTTCTGCGTCAACATCATCGATTGCTCCGGTAATGTCGCTGTATCTTTTCCCGTCATAGTAGGTGCATCTCACTGTATCACCGGGAGACAGTCTGTGAAATATTATATCAAGCTTCTCTAGCTGATCCTCGGAAAGGATTTTTCTGGGTACAGATGTGTCCTCTGTTCTTACAAGCGCTGCCCTGAAACCTGACAGCGCGTCAAACGGCGCGAAGAGCCGCGCCCTTTCTGCGTGCTCCATGATTTTTATCCTCTTTTCTTTATAAGATCTATATTTCTCTCATCCATATTACATGCGGGCGAGCCGCTTCTATCCGATGATGAATGAATGTCCTTTCTCCATCCGGAGTTTTTGAGATGATCTGCGTTTACGTCCGACCGGTCAGTATTTACCATCTTGTGTCCGCCTATTTCATTGTGCCTTTCCTGAGTCATGGCACCCTCCATCAGATCCATACCGCGGATAAGGGAATTGCTGCCATAACGGGATCTGATTTCATTGATGCTTTGCTGCAGTCTCATATCACGGTCTTCAGTGCCGTCATCAAACAGACTCATCTGCCGGCATGAGGCATCCCGGAGACGTTCGAACGTAATGCATACCCGCCTTATGTTATATGACGGATCCACAGTCTTCTGGTAGAGACCTGTGAGGTATGATGTGAGTCTGGTGGATGAGGATGTGGGCTCATCAATTGATATGTGACCGCCTGTGCCGGATTCTCCGGTTTCATTGCGGGAATATCCAATGTAAAGAGACAGGGCGCCTGCCAGCATATGATTTTTTACAAGATCAAGCGCAAGTTCTGAAGTCATTTCTTTTACTATAAGAAGACATTCGTCATAATTGTAATCGCGCGGAAGTACCTGACCGCTTGACAGAGAGCGTGATCTGGTATGGTATGACTTGATCTCTGCTATGGTCACAGGTTCATATCCCATGGCGTGGTCAAAGAGATATCTTCCGTTAATTCCGAATTCACGCTGCATCCTGTCGGATCCGGCCTCTGCTATCTGCCGCATGGTATATATGCCTATATGACTGAGCCTCAGAGCCGTGCGGGATCCGACCATCCAGAAGTCTGTCAGGGGTCTGTGATCCCACATCTTGCGGCGGTAGGATGTGATGTCAAGCACTCCCATATGATCCGGAACGTGCTTTGATTCAATATCAAGTGCCACTTTTGCCAGATAGAGATTGGTTCCTATGCCGCAGGTCGCGGTGATGCCGGTATCTCTAAGTATGTCATTCATGACCGCATGGCCGAGAGTACGCGGATTCATTCCGTAGAGATGGAGATAAGATGTGGCATCTATAAAGACCTCATCTATGGAATATACATGTATGTCATCGGAAGAAAACCATCTCAGATATATGCTGTATATTCGGGCTGAATAATCGATATACAGCTGCATCTGGGGTGGAGCAATAATATAATCCATGTGATCCGGTATCTCGAAAAGGCGGCATCTGTTTTTGACGCCGAGAGCCTTCATGGAAGGGGAGACCGCAAGACATATGGTACCGCGTCCCCTGGATGGATCAGCAACTACGAGATTTGTCGTAAGCGGGTCGCGTCCTCTTACGACACATTCTACGGAAGCATAGAATGATTTAAGATCTATGACCATATATGTTCTGTCTGTCTTTTCCATAAACGCCTCCATCGAATGTCTGTTCGGATATATTATATCAGGCTGACGGGAAAATGCAAACATATTTTCGCATAAAAATATCTTCCCTGCATTTACAGGGAAGATATGGATCATACTAAACGAATGTAGGGCAGTGTCATGTCTGCTCACCACCTGCATGCCTTGACACTGTGATCATAAATTGATATGTCAGCCTTCTGTTCTGAATCCGGCTCTCTTTCTCTCGCGTGGATCAAGGATCTTCTTTCTGATGCGAAGATGTTCAGGAGTGACTTCAAGGAGTTCGTCACTGTCTATGTAATCCATGCACTGCTCCAGAGACATTATTCTCGGAGGCACGAGAGTGAGCGCTTCATCCGATGAGGATGTACGGGTATTGGTAAGATGCTTTTTCTTGCAGACATTGATCTCGATATCCTGAGGTCTGTTGGATTCGCCTACGACCATACCCGAATATACTTTTTCGTTCGGACCTATGAAAAGCGTTCCGCGATCCTGAGCGGCGAACAGTCCGTATGTTACGGACTCGCCGGTTTCGAAAGCGATGAGAGAACCGTTCTCGCGGAACTCTATATCACCCTTGTAGGGTTCATATCCGTCGAAAATGGTATTGATGATACCGGTGCCCTTGGTCATAGTCATGAATATGCCGCGGAATCCTATAAGACCTCTTGACGGAATCCTGAATTCAAGACGAATAAATCCGCCTGTAAGAGGCGTCATGTTGCGAAGTTCACCCTTCCTCTGTGACAGCTCGGAAATAACAGACCCCTGATATTCTTCAGGTACATCCACATAAGCTATCTCCATCGGCTCTGTCTTCTTGCCGTTCTCGTCAGTCTCGTAAATTACCTCAGGCTTCGATACGGCAAATTCGTATCCTTCTCGGCGCATGGTCTCGATAAGCACCGAGAGGTGCAGCTCGCCGCGGCCGGATACCTTGAGAGTATCAGTGGAATCAGTATCCTCGACACGGAGCGATACATCTGTATTAAGTTCTTTATATAGCCTGTCGCGAATCTGACGTGATGTGACGAATTTTCCGTCCTGACCTGCAAAAGGACTGTCGTTTACAATGAAATTCATTGAAATAGTCGGCTCGGAAATCTTCTGGAATGGTATTGAGACCGGATTTTCCGGCGAGCAGATCGTGTCGCCGATGTGGAGGTCGCTGATTCCGGAGATTGCCACAATGGAGCCTATGTCTGCTTTTTCTACGGGAACACGCTTCAGACCGTCGAATTCGAAGAGTTTTGTGATGCGGACTTTCTCAAGCTTGTCAGGATCATGGTGATTGACTACCACGCAGTCCTGATTGACGGCGATGCTGCCGTTTGAGACTTTGCCCACGCCGATTCTGCCCACAAAATCATTGTAGTCGATCGTGGATATAAGTACCTGGGTGTGAGCGTCTGGATCTCCGGTAGGCGCAGGTATGTGATCGATAATAGCGTCGAAAAGAGGTTTCATATCCTTCTTCTCATCGGCGGGATCATTTACGGCATATCCTTCACGCGCCGACGCGAAAACAAAAGGCGAGTCCAGCTGCTCGTCACTGGCGTCGAGATCCATGAAAAGTTCGAGAACCTCGTCCTGCACTTCAGCGGGACGGGCATCGGGACGATCCATCTTATTAACGCATACGACTACCGGAAGACTTAAGGCAAGTGCCTTCATAAGTACGAATTTGGTCTGAGGCATAACGCCTTCGAAGGCATCCACAACAAGCACGACGCCGTCAACCATTTTGAGTACACGTTCAACCTCGCCTCCGAAATCGGCATGTCCCGGAGTATCTACTATGTTGATCTTGATTCCCTTATAATATACAGCGGTATTTTTGGACAGGATAGTGATGCCGCGTTCTCTTTCTATGGCATTTGAATCCATTACGCGATCCTGGACCTCCTGATTGTCGCGGAAGACGCCGCTCTGTTTCAGAAGCTCATTTACCAGAGTAGTCTTACCGTGGTCGACGTGCGCAATGATAGCAACATTTCTTATGTCGTCTCTCGACTGGACCATTTTATATCACTCTTTCTTTCTTAAATGTATACATAACTGACTAAAACTTCCCATATTTCATGGATCATCTTCGTTGCAAGGATTCAATGAAGCCATGAGATGCACAGATGGTGGCGAGCATTGTGTTTTTCGTTGTGAGCGAGCACGCTAGCTGCGGCTCGGTTGACAATCGTTCAAGCAGAAATGCTTCCTTGTAATATATTGCAACTGCAAGAATTTAATTCAAGCATTTCTGCGCGCTTTTGTCAGAGAGCCGCTAAAAAGCGCGTGTGAGCAAACAGAAAAACACAACTTGTGAGCCACCACTGTGACATCTCTTGGCAAAAAGCGAATGAATCCTTGCAACGAAGTTTTTCATTGTTTATATGGGAAGTTTCAATAACTGATTTATTTTATCATAAATTTTTA
>Ga0256404_1002319_pt1 | contig 42374 bp, 39 predicted proteins | sample RumenRJG_01DNA_FD_185990 | JGI IMG/M metagenome (GOLD analysis project Ga0256404, IMG submission 185990) | Bovine rumen microbial communities from Lethbridge, Alberta, Canada - RJG_01 | ecosystem: Host-associated > Mammals > Digestive system > Stomach > Rumen | place: Canada: Alberta | collected... | reverse complement strand
GAGCAGGGATACATATTTGTTAACTGAAAAATATTTCGGGAAATTACGTTTTTCTCTTGACAAATACAATGGAATATGCTATACTATGTATAGAAAAGAATAGCGCATAGGCGCTTTAAAAAACGGTGATATAAAAAACCGCTTAAAATTGCGGAAAAATGAATGTCATCAATTAAGTCATGCCCAGACAACGCCAAGCGGGCGCGCGCAGTTTCGCGGCTTAGTTTTACTGAGCCGCAAATTTTTTCCGCGTTTCATACCGTATCTAAATCGGTTCACCATTACATATAATATGACTAAAACTTTCTGAACCAGTACGTTCAGAAAGTTTTTCATTTGTACCATGTTTGAAATCGTTGACGATTACCTGTCATGCTTTGATGAACAGGAGTCGTCAGAAGATGAATAACTGAAAATATCGCTCACTTAATTGCGGTACGACAAGTTGTTGAGCAAACATTAACTATAAAAGGCGATACCAACTCTATGCTGGCATCGCCTTATCATATTTGTTCTGATCATTCAATGTTCCGCTAAGATTATCGCACTTACGGCAATACTTTTTCTGGCTGTATTACTTGTTTTCAAACAGTCCTCTGAAACGTTTCATAGCTTCGATCGTATTTTCCTTGTTGTTAAATGCTGTCAGGCGGAACCAGCGGTCGCCGTTTTTACCGAATCCTGCACCAGGAGTTCCTACAACGCCTGCTTTTTCAAGCATATAGTCGAAGAAGGTCCAGCTGTCCATGCCAAATGGACACTCAAACCAGATGTAAGGCGAATTGATACCGCCTGTATAGCGTATTCCAAGCTCATTCATAGTGTCAGAGATGATACGGGCATTTTCGAGATAGCAGGCTGTCATAGCCTTTGATTCTCTCTGTCCTTCTTCGCTGAAAACAGCCTCGGCAGCTCTCTGTACGACATATGGAACGCCGTTGAATTTAGTGGTCTGACGCCTGTTCCACATCTTGTTCAGACTCATTTCACGACCATCATCAGTTACAGACTTTATATCCTTTGGAACTATCGTATAACCGCAGCGCGTACCTGTGAAACCGGCTGTTTTTGACAGCGAACAGAACTCCACTGCACACTTCTTTGCACCTTCGATACAATATATAGTCCGCGGAAGCTCACTGTCAGAAATAAATCTCTCATAAGCCGAATCAAAGAGGATCACCGCATCATTTTCAAGAGCGTAGTCAACCCACTCTTTCAGCTGCTGCTTATTATAGCAGGCACCGGTAGGGTTATTCGGGGAGCAAAGGTATATTATGTCCGCATGAACGCTCCTGTCAGGCATAGGCAGGAAGTCGTTCTCGGCTGTTCCATTCATATAGACGATATTTCTTCCGTTCATAGTGTTTGTGTCCACGTAGACCGGATATACCGGATCTGGAATGAGTACGGTATTATCAGCAGAAAAGAGGTCTGTGATATTTCCGGTATCAGACTTCGCACCGTCAGAAACGAATATCTCATTCGCGTCTATATCAGCGCCAATTTCCTTGTAATGTCCTGCAATAGCCTCTCTGAGAAAGTCATAGCCCTGCTCCGGACCGTAGCCGCGGAACGTTTCAGCCTTTCCCATTTCATCAGCTGCCGAGTGCATAGCCTGCACAACGGATCTGCCGAGCGGAAGTGTCACATCGCCGATACCGAGCCTTATAACATCCCTATCAGGATTTTTTTCCTTGAATGTGCTCACTCTCTTTGCAACTTCGCTGAAAAGGTAGCTCTCCTTCAGATCAAGAAATCTTTCATTAAACTTTGCCATAGTATTCTCCCTCAAATGCATATTCAGCAGGACCTGTCATATATATATGTCCGTCCGATTCCTTCCACTCGATCACCAGTTCACCGCCGAGAAGTTCAACGGTCACGGGCTTACGCGGACATATGCCGTTCAGACAAGCTGCTGCGACTGTTGCACAGGTACCTGTTCCGCAAGCAAGAGTCTCGCCTGTTCCTCTCTCCCAGACACGCATTTTCAGATGATCCGAGGAGATCACCTCAGCAAATTCTATATTTGCTCTGCGTGGGAAATGCTCATCGCACTCAAATACTTTTCCGTATTTTTCGACCTCAAAACCGCTCACATCCTCACTGATGAAAGTAACAGCATGAGGATTTCCCATTGATACACAGGTGAAGATGAACTCCCTGCCATAAGCCGTTAGCGCAAGGTCAGTAACAGGTGAAGCTTCCGCGATAACAGGCACTTCTGCCGCCTCAGTAACGGGAGCTCCCATATCTACTGTAAGTGTACGGGCAATGTCGTTTTCATCGGTGTGGACTTCGATAGTCTTTATTCCCGCAAGAGTTTCCACAGTGACAACAGGCTTGTGGATGATGTTTTTGTCGTAGACGTACTTCGCAACACAGCGTATTGCATTGCCGCACATCTCTGATTCACTGCCGTCGGGATTGAACATCCGCATACGGCAGTCCGCTGTATTACTTGGAAGTATCAGAACAAGTCCGTCCGAACCTATGCCGAAGTGACGGTCACTGACTGCTCTTGAAAGCTGTTCGGGAGAGCTTACGCTCTCCTCAAAACAGTTGACATAAACATAATCATTGCCGCAGCCGTGCATTTTGGTAAATCTCATTTATATCACACCCCGAAAAGAAGTTTGTCATAAGCCGGGAATGGATAGTAATCCTCGGCAGTAATAGTCTCTGCCTTATCAGCGGCTGCACGAAGCTTATCCATTGCAGGTATCATCTTATCGCGTACAAATTCGGATTCCGGAATGATCTCGCCAATCTCTTTCAGCCCTGATATTGTACTTTCAAGCTCTGTGGTTGCCTCGTCCATTGCATCAATGAGGACTGAAAGCTCCTCAACGAGTTTGGTCTCGTACTTGCAGGCTGCCTTAGCTACGCTCTTCTTTACTGCAACAGCAGATGCAGTATCAGACGCAAACTTCGCAACAGCTGGAATTATCTCCTTGCGAGCCATGTCAACCATTGTCTGAGCCTCAATGTTTACGGACTTTACATAGTTTTCGAGCATAATGTCGCAGCGTGAGTATATCTCAGCCTCTGTGAAGATACCGTGAGAGGTGAGCATCTCGACATTCTTCTTGTCGCATATCTTAGGCATACAGTCAGCAGTAGTTCTGAGGTTGGAAAGTCCGCGCTTTTCAGCTTCTTTTACCCATGCGTCATCGTAGCCGTTGCCGTTGAAGATGATACGCTTGTGTTCCTTTATCGTCTTCTTGATAAGAGCGTGAAGAGCCTTATTGAAGTCCTTAGCGCTCTCAAGCTTATCTGCAAACTGTCTGAGCACCTCAGCAACAGCCGCATTGAGGTGAATGTTTGCACAGGAGATGCTGTTGGATGAGCCAAGCATACGGAACTCGAACTTGTTTCCTGTGAATGCAAACGGAGAGGTACGGTTGCGGTCGGTAGTGTCCTTGCTGAACTGCGGAAGAACGTCAACGCCAAGCTTCATCTTCTCCTTTGCAGTGCCGCCGTATGGCTTATCGGTCTCGATAGCTTCGAGAATGGCTGTGAGTTCATCACCGAGGAATATAGAAATGATTGCAGGCGGAGCTTCATTAGCGCCGAGACGATGATCGTTGCCAGCTGTTGCAACTGAAAGTCTCAGCAGATCCTGATAGTCATCAACAGCCTTGATGACTGCTGTAAGGAACAGCAGGAACTGTGCGTTTTCATATGGAGTTTCGCCGGGAGAAAGAAGATTGATGCCTGTATCGGTAGAAATAGACCAGTTGTTGTGCTTGCCTGAACCGTTCACACCCTCGAAAGGCTTTTCGTGAAGCAGGCAAACAAGTCCGTGACGCTCTGCGACCTTCTTCATAACTTCCATCGTGAGCTGGTTATGGTCTGCTGCGATGTTTGTGGTCTTGTAGATAGGTGCGAGCTCATGCTGTGCAGGAGCGACTTCGTTATGCTTGGTCTTTGCGAGGATGCCAAGCTTCCAGAGTTCCTTATCAAGGTCAGCCATATACTCGGAAACTCTTGACTTGATAGAGCCGAAATAGTGATCTTCCATTTCCTGTCCCTTCGGAGGCATTGCACCGAAGAGGGTACGTCCTGTCATGATGAGATCCTTACGCTTTTTCCACATCTCACGGTCTACAAGGAAGTATTCCTGCTCAGGACCAACTGAGCAGCGGACACTTCTTACACTCTCGTTGCCGAAAAGTTTGAGCACACGCATTGCCTGCTTGTTGAGGGCTTCCATTGAACGGAGAAGAGGTACTTTCTTGTCGAGAGCCTCGCCGGTATAGGAGCAGAATGCAGTCGGGATATAGAGTGTGCCGTCCTTGATGAAGGCGTAAGAGGTCGGATCCCATGCAGTATAGCCTCTTGCCTCGAATGTAGCACGAAGTCCGCCTGAGGGGAATGAGGAAGCATCCGGCTCACCCTTTACGAGTTCCTTGCCTGAGAATTCCATGATTACTCGTCCATCGGGAGCGGGAGTTATAAAGCTGTCGTGCTTTTCTGCGGTAACACCTGTCATTGGCTGAAACCAGTGTGTGTAGTGAGTTGCACCTTTTTCAATAGCCCAGTCCTTCATAGCTGCCGCTACAACGTTTGCAACAGATATATCAAGAGGAGTTCCCCTGTCGATAGTCCTTTTCAGCGACTTGTATACCTTCTCGGAAAGAGTAGCCTTCATTACTCTCTCATCGAATACCATTGAACCAAAATATTCTGTTACTTTTTCCATAATGTTAACCTCCGGTTATAAAATTCATAATACATAATTACTTGTGTCCGCTTAGGCGGAAAGATTTAAAGTTCTCAATTCATCGCCGTTAGACGATACCATTAATTCAAGAGCGAAGCTCTGATGAAGTCCGCAAAGAGCTTCTGCGGTTTATTCGGACGTGATTTGAATTCTGGGTGGAACTGAACTCCTACGAACCACGGATGTTCAGGCAACTCAACTATCTCAACAAGCTTTTCGTCCGGTGACATTCCTGCGATCATAAGTCCATTTGATGTGAGTATTTTCCGGTATGCGTTGTTGAATTCATAGCGGTGGCGGTGACGTTCATATATGAGTTCCTCGCCGTATATCTCTCGGCACTTTGAACCCTCAGTCAGCTTGCAGGGATAAAGTCCGAGACGCATCGTGCCGCCTTTTTCGGAGATGTTCCTCTGTTCGTCCATGATGTCGATCACAGGATACGGAGTTTCACCGAACTCAGCAGAATCTGCTCCTGCAAGTCCGCAAACGTTCCGCGCGTATTCAATGACAGTCATCTGCATACCAAGACATATACCAAAGAACGGGATTTTATTCTCACGGGCATAGCGTATAGATTCGACCATGCCCTCTATTCCTCTGTGACCAAATCCGCCGGGAACGATGATACCGTTGCAGTCTTTGAAAGTCTCGGCTGCATTCTCCGCGGTGACGTTCTCAGAATCTATCCACTTTATCTCAACTGCCGCATCATTGATGATACCGCCATGCCGCAGTGCTTCTGCAACTGAAAGGTATGCATCATGTAACTCAACATACTTTCCGACAAGTCCGATCGTAACAGTTTTGTGAGCATTCTCGGCACGATGTACCATTTCCGTCCATTCTGTCAGGTCTGGAGCATTGTCCGCAAGTCCGAGGTGACGGCACACTGAATGTGCAAGTCCTTCATTTTCAAGCCACAACGGAACTTCATAAAGCGACGGTGCAGTGAGGTTCTGGATAACATCCTCTTTGCGGATATTGCAGAAGAGGGCTATCTTTTCAGCCATGTCATCATTGATGCGCTTCTCGGTCCGGCATACTATTATATCAGGCTGAATTCCGATCGAAAGGAGTTCCTTGGTCGAATGCTGAGTAGGCTTGGATTTAAGCTCCTCAGAGCCTGCGATATACGGAACAAGTGTGACGTGTATGTAGCATACATTCTCGCGTCCGCGTTCTGTACCGACCTGCCTTATCGCCTCAAGGAAAGGCGTGGACTCGATGTCTCCGACAGTACCGCCGATCTCGGTGATCACCACATCTGCATTCGCTTCATTTGCCGCACTGTAAACTCTGTCTTTGATCTCATTGGTGATATGAGGTATCACCTGCACCGTACCGCCGAGATAGTCGCCGCGTCGTTCCTTCGTAATAACGTTCCAGTAGATCTTTCCTGTGGTAACATTTGAATGTACCGAAAGATTCTCGTCAACGAAACGCTCATAGTGACCGAGATCGAGATCGGTCTCAGTGCCGTCGTCCGTAACAAATACCTCACCATGCTGGAACGGCGACATAGTACCCGGATCAACGTTGATGTAGGGATCAAACTTCTGTATTGTGACCTTGTAGCCGCGCTGTTTGAGAAGTCTGCCCAGTGAAGCAGCCGTGATACCTTTTCCGAGTCCCGAAACGACTCCGCCTGTTACAAAAATGAATTTTGACATGATTTTCTCCTTATTCTGGTTCATAAACGCCATTGTTATAAGAACCATATTAAATAAAAAAGGGGTGCAGAAGTCCTGAGACTTCATACACCCCTTTGTGTATGGAATTAGCGCTATAAACCAAAAAAAGAGCCACGGATACCATATCCGCAGCTCCCTTGCTGTTTACATTGTTATTATAGACCTTAGTGAGAAATTTGTCAATAGCTTTTTACAAATTTGACGTATCGCATATTTTTCTACTCACGTTAACCTGTGATAACTGTATATTTTTCACGAAACCGTCCAAATGCCTGATTTTCCTATTGACATTTCCGCTTTAACGTGATAAGATGTGTTTAGCAACAACGACGTTCGTACAGGTTTACTGTCTGTATGAGCGTCTTTTTTTATTCATCGGTATTGTTCAATGGCGAGCATTACCTGAAAGGCAAGTGAATGATATGGACAATTTCAGAACAGACGCCCCTTACCAGCAGCAGGGACTTTACAGCCCTAGATTTGAACATGATAACTGCGGTATCGGAGCAGTAGTGAACATCAATGGCGAACAGTCACGATATGTTGTGGAAAATGCTCTCACTATCGTTGAAAAACTGGAGCACCGTGCCGGTAAGGATGCTGAGGGCAAAACTGGCGACGGTGTAGGAATACTTGTACAGATGCCGTACAGCTTCTTTATAAAAGAAGCAAAGAAGCTGGGCGCTGACCTCGGAAATAACGGTGACTTCGGCGTTGGTATGTTTTTCTTTCCACAAAACGAACTCAAACGCGACCGCGCAAAAAAGCTTTTTGAAAAGATCATCGACAATAACGGTATGGAGTTCGTATGCTGGCGTGAAGTTCCGACTTCACCCTCTATCCTCGGTAATAAGGCACTCGACAGTATGCCATGCATAATGCAGGCATTCGTAAAGCGTCCCGACAGCTGCAATAAAGGTCTTGACTTCGACCGTAAGCTCTTCATTGCAAGACGCGAATTCGAGCACTCAAATGAGGATACATATGTATGCTCACTTTCGAGCCGCACTATCGTATACAAAGGAATGTTCCTCGTTGACGAGTTAAGAAGATTCTATACAGACCTCCAGTGCAAAGACTTCACATCTGCTATCGCAATGGTACACTCTCGTTTTTCCACGAATACTAATCCAAGCTGGCAGAAAGCTCATCCTAACCGCTTCATAGTACACAACGGCGAGATAAATACTATCACAGGCAACGCCGACAAAATGCTTGCCCGTGAGGAAACAATGACCTGCGACACTCTCAGTGCCGATATGCACAGGATACTCCCTGCAATAAACGTAAACGGCTCTGACTCAGCAAGACTTGACAATGCACTCGAATTCATGGTCATGTCCGGTATGCCGCTTCCGCTTGCAGTCATGATAACCATTCCCGAGCCGTGGAAAAACGACAGGACCATATCAAAGGCAAAGTACGATTTCTACCAGTATTATGCAACAATGATGGAGCCGTGGGACGGTCCTGCTTCAATACTTTTCTCTGACGGTGATGTCATGGGAGCAGTCCTTGACAGAAACGGTCTGCGCCCATCGAGATACTGCATAACAAACGACGGCTTCCTGATTCTTTCATCCGAGACAGGCTGTATCGGCATCCCTGCTGAGAAGATCGTGAAGAAAGACCGTCTCCGTCCCGGAAAAATGCTGCTTGCTGATACAAAGCAGGGACGCATCATCGAGGATGATGAAGTAAAGTCAATGTACGCTTCCCGTCAGCCATACGGTGAATGGCTGGATGCTAATCTCGTACGCCTCCATGATCTTCATATTCCCAACAAGGGTGTGCAGACCTACTCAAAGGACGAGCTTTCAAAGCTTCACAAAGCATTCGGCTACTCCTATGAGGACATACGCACATCTATTCTGCCAATGGCTGAAAAAGGTGCTGAGCCTATTGCATCTATGGGCAGCGACATCCCGCTCCCGCCGCTTGACAAGCAGTCACCTCCCCTCTTCAACTACTTCCGCCAGCTCTTTGCACAGGTCACGAATCCTCCGTTTGACGCTATCCGTGAGGAAATCGTTACCGACACAAGTGTCTACATCGGCAAGGACGGAAATATCCTTGAGGAGCGTCCTGAGAACTGCCACGTCCTCAAAATCGAGAACCCTATCCTGACCGAGACGGATATGCTCAAGATAAAGAATCTTCATGCGGACGGTCTGAAAAGTGCAGTTATCCCGATAACCTACTACATCGGAACATCTCTTGACAAGGCTATCGAGCGCCTTTTCATTGACGCTGACAAGGCTTACCACGATGGCGCTTCTATCCTTATCCTCTCCGACCGCGGTGTGGATGAGTACCACTGCCCGATACCTTCGCTCCTTGCAGTTTCTGCACTTCAGCAGCACCTCGTTTCTACTAAAAAGCGCACAGCTGTTGCTATGATACTCGAATCCGCCGAACCGAGAGAGGTACACCATTTTGCTGCACTTCTCGGCTACGGTGCGTGTGCTGTCAATCCTTATCTTGCACATGAAACTATTCGTTCACTCATCGAGGACGGTTCTCTCGACAAGGACTTCTACGCTGCCGAGGACGACTACAACAGTGCAATCCTCCACGGCATTATAAAGATCGCTTCCAAAATGGGAATATCGACCATTCAGTCCTATCAGGGCAGTAAGCTGTTTGAGGCTGTGGGTATTTCACAAGAGCTCATCAACAGCTGTTTTGCGGGTACTGTCAGCCGTATCGGCGGTATCGGACTCGCTGATATAAGCCGCCGCACAGAGTCTCTCCACACTGCCGCTTACGATCCGCTCGGACTTCATGTCAGCAGTGAGGTTAAGAGTGCAGGCAGCCACAAACTCCGCAGCGGCAAGAGCGAGCACCTTTACACTCCCGAGACAATTCATCTGCTCCAGCAAGCAGCTTGGACCGGCAGCTACGATACATTCAAGAAGTATTCTGAGGCGCTCACACGCGAGGATAACGAGGTCACACTCCGCAGTCTGCTCGACTTCAATTTCGATGAAAACGGCGGTATACCAATTGATGAGGTAGAATCCGTTGAGAGTATCTGCAAGCGATTCAAGACCGGTGCAATGTCTTACGGTTCTATTTCGCAGGAAGCCCACGAGTGCATGGCAATGGCTATGAACAGTATCGGCGGAAAGTCCAACAGCGGTGAGGGCGGTGAAAGTCCGGAACGTCTGAAATCGGATAAGTGCTCTGCTATCAAGCAGGTCGCTTCAGGACGTTTCGGTGTAACATCAGAATATCTTGTTTCCGCTCAGGAGATTCAGATCAAAATGGCTCAGGGCGCTAAGCCCGGCGAGGGCGGACATCTCCCCTCAGGCAAGGTATATCCGTGGATAGCAAAAACTCGTCACTCCACAGCAGGCGTTGGGCTTATCTCGCCTCCGCCTCACCATGACATCTACTCTATCGAGGATCTGGCACAGCTTATCTATGACCTCAAAAATGCCAACGATAAGGCTCGTATCTCAGTAAAGCTCGTATCAGAGGCAGGTGTCGGTACTGTTGCTGCCGGTGTTGCTAAGGCTGGCGCACAGGTAATACTTATTTCAGGCTATGACGGCGGTACAGGTGCTGCTCCTAAGAGCTCCATCTATAACGCAGGACTTCCTTGGGAACTCGGACTTGCCGAGGCTCACCAGACACTTATGCTCAACAGACTTCGTTCCCGTGTACGCATAGAAACTGACGGAAAGCTCATGACAGGTCGTGACGTACTGGTTGCTGCACTTCTCGGTGCTGAGGAATTCGGCTTCGCAACTGCTCCGCTGGTAACAATGGGCTGTGTAATGATGAGAGTGTGCAACCTCGACACTTGTCCTATGGGTATAGCTACACAGAATCCCGAACTTAGAAAGCGTTTCCGCGGCAAGCCGGAGTACATAGTCAACTTCATGCACTTCATCGCACAGGAGCTCCGCGAGTACATGGCTAAGCTCGGCATCCGCACAGTAGACGAGCTTGTGGGACGTACAGATCTTCTCAGCATTAAGGATAGTGCAGCCGACAGGAATATTGATTTCACAAATATCCTTGCAAACAGCATTACCGACGGCAAAAAACACTTCGATCCTGATGATATTTACGATTTTGAACTTGACAAGACCATAGACCGCCGTGTTATAATAAAGAAGCTGGGAAGTGCGCTGAAAAACGGAACTTCCAAGTCTGTTTCCATTGATGTTGTGAACACTGACCGCTCTGTCGGTACACTTACAGGTGCAGAAATAACACGTATCCACGGCGAAAATGTGCTTGCTGACGATACATTCACCGTTAAATGCAACGGCAGCGGCGGACAGTCCTTCGGAGCATTCATACCAAAGGGACTTACGCTTGAACTCACTGGCGACAGCAACGATTACTTTGGCAAGGGACTTTCAGGCGGCAAGCTGATCCTGAATCCGCCCAAAACTTCAACATTCAAGGCTGATGAGAATATCATCGTGGGCAACGTTGCACTCTACGGTGCAACATCCGGTAAGGCTTTCATCAACGGCGTTGCAGGTGAACGCTTCTGCGTAAGAAATTCAGGTGCTACGGCAGTCTGTGAAGGCGTCGGAGACCACGGATGTGAATACATGACAGGCGGCCGAGCTGTTATCCTCGGACACACAGGTAAAAATTTCGCTGCCGGTATGTCTGGTGGTATCGCTTATGTTCTCGACAAGGAACATGATCTGTATACCCGTCTCAATAAAGAACTCGTATCACTTGAAAGCGTAAACGAAAAGGCTGATATAGCAGAACTGAAAAGTATTATCGAAGAACACGAAGCTGCTACCGGTTCAGAAAAGGCAAAAAAGATTCTTGCAGACTTTGAGAATTATCTGCCATGCTTCAAGAAGATAATACCTCATGATTATGCTAAGATCCGCAATGCTGTACTTGAATTTGAATTAAAGGGCATGAACAGTGAACAGGCTGAAATAGAAGCCTTTGAGTATGTCAGAAAGAAGGCGTGATCAATGGGAAAAACAACAGGATTTCTTGAATATGCAAGGACTGAAACAGCGGCAAAGGAACCGCTCGAACGTATAAAAGACTTTAATGAGTTCCATATGCCTCTCAGTGAGGAGCAGCGCCGTGAACAGGCTTCACGCTGTATGGACTGCGGTGTTCCCTTCTGCCAGAACGGAAAAATGCTCTGCGGAATGGTATCCGGATGTCCGCTCAACAACCTCATTCCCGAGTGGAACGATCTGCTTTACCACGGTCAGGAAGAGCAAGCACTGAGCCGTCTGCTGCTGACCAATAACTTCCCCGAATTCACATCGAGGGTATGTCCGGCACTCTGCGAAAAGGCTTGTATCTGCGGAGTTTACGATTCACCGGTAACTACAAAAGAGAACGAAAACTCTATTATCGAATTCGGCTTCGCAAACGGTCTTATGCAGCCGCAGATACCAACTGTAAGAAGCGGCAAGCGTGTAGCAGTAATAGGCTCTGGTCCTTCCGGACTTGCCGCTGCGGACACTCTCAACAAACGCGGTCATAATGTTACTGTTTTCGAGCGTTCCGACCGTGTCGGCGGACTTCTGATGTACGGTATCCCGAATATGAAGCTGGAAAAGCATATCATCGACCGACGTGTTGAACTCATGAAGGCTGAGGGCGTTGAATTCAGGACAAATGCAAACGTTGGCGAAAATGTTTCAGCTGATGAAATACTCAGCAGCTTCGATGCAGTCGTACTTGCCTGCGGTTCTTCAAATCCGCGTGATATAAAGGCTGAGGGACGCGATGCTGAGGGCATATACTTCGCAGTTGATTTCCTCAAAGCGACTACAAAAAGTCTGCTCGATTCAGACCTTACAGACGGAAAGTACATCTCCGCAAAGGATAAGAACGTTGTTATCATCGGCGGCGGTGACACCGGTAACGACTGCGTGGGTACGTCTGTACGCCACGGCTGCAAGTCAGTGATACAGCTTGAAATGATGCCGAAGCTCCCCGATGAGAGAGCCGAGAACAATCCATTCCCGCAATACCCCCGCGTGTGCAAAACAGACTACGGTCAGGAGGAAGCTATTGCGGTATTCGGTAATGATCCGCGTATCTACTGCACAACGGTAAAGGAATTCATCAAGGACGAAAACGGAAAGCTTTCAGCTGTAAAGACAGTAAAGCTCGAATTTGGTACAGATCCCGCAACCGGCAGACGTACCATGAACGAAATCGAGGGCAGTGAAAAGATACTCCCTTGCGAGTTGTGTCTTATTGCGGCAGGCTTCTTAGGCTGTCAGCAGTATATCGCAGATGCTTTCGGCGTATCGCTCGATCAGCGCACAAACGTTAAAACAGCTCCCGGCAAACATTCAACAGACATTGAAAAGATATTCACCGCTGGTGATATGCATATCGGACAGTCGCTTGTAGTTCGCGCTATCCGTGAAGGACGCGATGCAGCAGCAGAGATGGATGAATACCTTATGGGCTATACCAATTTATGATACGGAGGCTAAAATGATATATTCAGAAAATGAGATATTGCAGTATATCGAGGAAAACGATGTTAAATTCGCAAAGCTGACATTCTGCGATATGAAGGGCAGGCTGAAAAATATATCTGTTCTTTCATCAGAACTCGCAGTTACATTTGAGCGCGGAGTACGCATCACCGCAAAGAAAATTGCAGGCTTCGAGGCTGCAAACGGTAAGGATCTTTTTCTATTCCCCGATGCTCAGACTATGACCGTTCTTCCCTGGAGACCTCAGCAGGGCAGAGTTATCAGAATGTTCTGCTATATCCGTTATGCTGACGGAACTCCATTTGAAGGCGATAGCAGATATTTCCTCAAAAAGGCAATGAAAACAGCAGTTGCAGCAGGATACTGCTTTCGCTTCGGAACTTCATGTGAGTTCACTCTCTTCCACAAGGATGAAAGCGGTATGCCTACAAAAACTCCTCATGATTTTGCCGGCTACTGCGACGTTGCTCCCGACGACAAAGGCGAAAATATCCGCCGCGATGTATGTCTCACTCTCGAACAGATGGGTATACACCCTATATCATCACGTCATGAAAGCGGCTGCGGTCAGCACGAGATAGACTTCAATGCTTCATCCGCACTTAAAGCTGCTGATACATTCCTGAGCTTCAAGTCCGCAGTTAAATCAGTTGCCGAAACTCATGGAGTTCATGCAAGCTTTATGCCGAAACCGCTCCGAAACGACTGCGGAAACGGTATGCACATCAGCTTCAATATTTTCCTCGATAATGATATGCTTGAGGAAACGAAATCCGATGATAACGAGCTCCTCAGAAATGCCGCAGCCGGCATAATGAAGCATATCCGTGAGTTCACACTTTTCACCAACTCAACTGTAAATTCTTATGAAAGGCTCGGTGAGTTCACCGCTCCGCGCGACATTATCTGGTCGGACGAGGAGGGCTCTCAGCTTATCCGTATGAACCCGGAAAGCGACAACTCATGCGTTGAACTCCGTGCGGCAGACTGCGTATGTGATCCGTATTTTGTGCTCGGGCTGATGATATACTCAGCACTTGAAGGAATAGAGGAAGAGCTTCCGCTCCCTGAAAAAAGCAACGGCTCAGAGCGCCTTCCGTCTACACTGGAAGAAGCTGTCAGCTGCACTGAAAGCTCGGATTTCGTAAAGAAATATGTGCCTGCAAATATACTTGAGGTCCTGCTGAATTACAGCCGCGATGAGTGGCGCAGGTACTCTTCTTCATACGACAAGGAAGCATTCGAGGAAAAACAATACTTTTACAGTCTCTGACGGAGGTTAACTTTGGAAAAAATTCTTGTAGTTTCAAGTAACAAAAATGCCGCTGAAGCTCTTGTGAATTTCCTCCGCGATTCGTTCAGATGTACTCCGAAGCTCGTTGAATCAGCCTATCAGGCAAAAAACGTTTTCGATGCAGACTCTACCTTAGAACTCGCTGTGATAAACTCTCCTCTTATGGACGAATCAGGCTTTGAACTCGCGGAATACATCATCGAAAATACTACCGCAAACTGTATCTTCATGATAAAGGAGGAGCAGACCGAAAAGATCGCAGGACGTGCCGAAAAGGCAGGTATCATCATCGTCGGGAAGCCATTCAGCCGGACTCTGCTCTATCAGCTGGTAAAAACGATCGACATTGCTGTGAACCGTTCCTTGAAGCTTTACGATGAGAACCGGCGGCTTGAACAGAAGATCGAGGAGATACAGGCAATAGACAAGGCAAAATTCATGCTCATGCAGTACAAGGATATGACCGAGGATGAAGCACACGCTTATCTTGAACAGTACGCCATGAACAAGCGCAAGAAGAAAAGTATTGCGGCATTGGCAATAATAGATAGGCTGAACGAGCAATATTTATGAGAGAGGCGTAGAAAATGTTTGACAGTATCCACGAAGAATGTGGGGTTTTCGGCATATACGAAAACAAGACCTCAGACGTTGCAGCATCTGTGTATTTCGGGCTTTATGCGCTCCAGCACAGAGGTCAGGAAAGCTGTGGCATAACTGTCTGCGATGACGGTATCTTCAGGCATAAACGTGCGGACGGACTTGTCTCAGAGGTGTTCAGCAAAGAGGAACTCGATAAGCTGGGCAGCGGTAATATGGCTGTGGGACACGTCCGCTACTCCACCACAGGCGGACATAACCACAATAATATCCAGCCACTTGTAATACGTCATATCAAGGGCAATATGGCTCTCGTTCACAACGGCAATCTCGTCAATGCGCCTGAACTGCGCCGTTCGTTCGAGATGTCGGGAGCGATCTTCCACGGCACTTCCGATACGGAGGCGATAGCCTATTCCATAGTCCGTGAACGTCTGACAAGCAGTTCTACCGAGCAGGCTGTTGAACGAGCAATGCCTTTCATCAAAGGCGCATACTCCTGCATACTGATGACAGCGACAAAGCTTATAGCTTTCCGCGATCCGGATGGCTTCCGTCCGCTGTGTATCGGCAGGACACAAGACGGCGCTTATGTGGTCGCTTCCGAGTCCTGTGCCCTCGAAACAGTGGGTGCGGAGTTCCTGCGCGATGTTGACGCGGGAGAGATAATCGTCATCGGAAAAGACGGTCTTAATTCCATACGTACCAACTGTAAAATCAAGCGTAATATCTGCATTTTCGAGTACATCTACTTTGCACGTCCGGACTCTGTCATAGAGGGAATATCAGTACACCACGCACGTCTGAAAGCAGGGCAGCTTCTTGCGAAGCACAGCCCCGTAGACGCAGATATAGTCATTGGCGTTCCGGATTCAGGACTTGATGCTGCTCTCGGATACGCGAACGAAAGCGGTATCCCCTACGGTATCGGCTTCATCAAAAACAAGTACATCGGACGCAGCTTCATTCAGCCTGAACAGCATCAGCGCGAGAATGCAGTGAAGATAAAGCTCAATACCGTCCGCGAGAGCGTTGCGGGCAAGCGCGTGATAATGATAGACGATTCGATAGTCCGCGGAACGACAAGTGCGAGAATAGTAAAACTGCTGCGTGATGCAGGTGCTAAAGAGGTACACGTCCGTATCTCATCGCCGCCTTTCCTTCACACCTGCCACTTCGGCACAGACATTGATTCGGAGGAAAATCTCATCGCCGGCAAATACAGTAACACTGAGGAGATCGCACGATATATAGGCGCAGACAGCCTTGCATACCTGCCTGTCGAGTGTCTCGGTGAACTTATTGATAAACGCTTCGGCTACTGCAAAGGCTGCTTCACCGGTAATTATCCTGTGGACGTTTCCGGTGCAGGAAGCAAGAACAAATTTGACGAAAAAATTCACAAATAAAAAGCCGCACATCAATGGCGATGTGCAGCAGCTGACATACCTATTATTCGGAGGGATATACTATGTGTACGATAATGGCATACTGCGGTGTTGGCGGTATGGAAAAGGTTACTGAGGGACTGAAAGCAACTGTCTCCCGCGGACCTGACGATCAGAGAATACAGGAAGTCGCTGGAGGAGTTCTCGGATTTCAGAGACTTTCCATAATGGGACTCACTCCTGAGGGAATGCAGCCATTTGAACTGGACGGCGATTTTGCTGTCTGCAACGGTGAGATATACGGCTTCAGAAAGCTCCGCGATGAGCTGATCTCAAAGGGATATGTATTCAGAAGCGACAGCGACTGTGAGATACTTCTGCCTATGTACCGTGAATATGGTACGGATATGTTTGAAAAGCTGGACGCGGAATTTGCCTGCGTGATATACGATGACGCATCAGGCGAATTCATCGCTGCCCGTGATCCGATAGGCATACGCCCGCTCTACTACGGCAAGTCAGATGACGGCACAATGGTATTTGCCAGCGAAGCTAAAAACCTCGTAAAGCTTTGCAAAAAAATCATGCCGTTTCCGCCCGGTCACTACTACAAGGGCGGAGAATTCCACTGCTACTGTGACATAACCGCAGTTGATACCGTACTTTACCACGATATTGATACTGTTTGTAAGAATATCCATGATAAGCTGGTCGCAGGCGTTAAGAAACGTCTCGATGCTGATGCAAATGTAGGCTTCCTGCTTTCAGGCGGTCTTGATTCCTCACTTGTATGCGCAATTGCACAGCGTGAGAGCGACAAGCCCATTCGTACCTTTGCAATTGGTATGAATACAGACGCTATCGACCTTAAATACGCAAAGCAGGTTGCAGATTACATCGGCAGCGAACACACAGAGGTCATTATTACTAAGGACGACGTAATCAACGCCCTTGAAGAGGTCATTCATCTTCTCGGTACATTTGACATAACAACTATCCGCGCAAGCATGGGAATGTACCTTCTCTGCAAGGCTATCCATGAACAGACAGATATTCGTGTGCTTCTCACAGGTGAGATCTCCGATGAGCTTTTCGGATATAAGTATACTGACTTCGCCCCGTCAGCAGAGGCATTTCAGCAGGAATCAGTAAAGCGCGTCCACGAACTGCATATGTACGATGTACTCCGTGCAGACCGTTGCATTTCTGTAAATTCACTCGAAGCACGTGTGCCGTTCGGTGACCTCGACTTCGTGAAGTACGTCATGGCAATAGATCCTGAGATGAAACTCAACAAGTATAACAAGGGTAAGTACCTCCTCCGTCACGCATTTGAGGGAGACTATCTGCCGCATGATATTCTATACCGTGAAAAGGCTGCATTCTCGGATGCTGTTGGTCACTCAATGGTCGACTATCTCAAGGAATATGCTGAGAATTACTATTCTGACGAGGAGTTCGAGCTGAAATGCACTAAATATTCCCACGCAAAGCCGTTCACAAAGGAATCTCTCCTCTACCGTGAGATATTCGAGAAATATTACCCCGATAACAGCGAAATGGTGGTAGATTTCTGGATGCCAAACAAGGACTGGGAAGGATGCAATGTAAACGACCCTTCTGCGCGTGTTCTCTCTAACTATGGTGCAAGCGGTGAATAATAAAGGTGTAAATATTTTTTTGGTGATCGTGATTAACCGGGTGTTTGCGTACGATATGAGAAAACGTAATTATCGCCGCAGTTATGGAAAGCTCGCCGCGTATAGGCATAAGCTTTTTTATCGCAGCAGAGCCGTTCGGAAGTGCCCCCGTCCACATGACAACTGCCCATAAAGCCGCTCCCAGAGCTCCGCGAGTAAATATTGCAAGCACATTATCCTTAACAAAGCTGCTCACAGCGATGTCCGAATGGTCGATAACTATCGAAAATGCGGTCAGAACTGCCGCTGCCACATAGAATACTGACGGTTGTTTTTTCAACGGCTTATCAAGCAAAATTACAGCAGCAGTCACTATTGAAAGTGAAATAATAAACAACATAGAATAACCTCTTTACAGCATTTGACCTCCGCAGCCGCAAGCCGCAGAGGTCATATATTATGGAAAGGAAAAAATCAGGATTTCTTTTTGCGCATCACGACTGCGGTCATAGCCGCAAGTGCAAATATAGCAGCAGGAACTCCTGCACCTGCATCGCCGGTTTTAGGACTGTCGGAACTGCCGGCAGATGAAGTCGTTGAAGTTGTTGTGGTGGTAGTCTGAGTGTCGGTTGCTTCCGTGGTTGTGGCTGCATCCTCATCCGTTTCAGATCCGGATCTGATCTCGAAGCTGTAAGGCTTTGTGTAGCCGGTTGCTGTGACAGATATACTGTAATTTCCGCTGCCGTCGAATACATTGTTCTCGCCGGACTTCGCAGCAAAGTCGATACTTCCGTCCTCGCCAATGATCTTAACTGAACGCTTTCCGGCAGCATTGTATGTAGTTCCGTTCACCTCAGCATTTGCAATATTCTTGATGAAGTTTGCAGCGTCATCATCGGAGAAGCCGTCTGCCTTTACAAGCTTGCCGTCCTCATACTTCACGGGAATATCCTCAGTTGTGAGTATGAAATTACTTGTCATAGAAGCATACTTTCCGCTTTCATCAGTAACTGTTACAGTATATTTGCCGGGCTTTGCGTTCGTGTAGGATATCTCAGTTTCATTCACTGTGAAGCCCTCACCGACAGTGATATTCTTCTGATAATCCTCAGGGAAGCCTGTAAGTGCGAGTGAGGTCTTGCCGGTACCTGCAGCAGAATCCTCTGCCTTGACCTCCCCTGCAAACTTGACCGGAAGATAATTCTCACCGATGTCAACATTCGTATATCCGTCGAGAGTGATAAACGTTACAGAAGTGACAGTTTTGCCCATTGAGTTTGCGTAATCTTCAAATTTCAGCTCATTGCCGTGACCTTCCTTTGTGGTGATTCCTACCGACCATGAAAGCTGTCCGGCGCGCCAGATATTTTCAAGGTGACGGAGCGCATACTTGTCACCCTCCTTAGTATTCGCGATAACGCCGTAGAGATCAGTGTCCTCAGGATACCCCTTGACGCTGAGCTGATAATCGCCGTATCTTGCAGCGGTAGAGACCTCGGCTGAGCCGCTGACATTCTGCTCGCCGTTTGTGTCAATGACTTTGGAAACAGTGAGTGAATCGCCTGAAACCGAAACCTCCTTGTACGCAGCCGGCTTTTCATCAAGTGCCTTGAAATCGTACTTTGCAAGCTTTTCAACGTCCGAAACATCGACCTCAACAGGATATGTCACACCGAGAATAGTACCATTTCCATCATTGTAAGTGCCGGCAACAAGCTTGCCGGGTTCATTCATTGTCCATTTGCTTGTAGCCGAGAAAAGCGCCTATCTCATGCGGAAAACTGCCGCAGCTTATACGGCTTGCAAGCACACCGAGCATTGTATCTGTATCCATATCCGAAGTATAGCCATACTCCGCAAGAAAATTCCGTACTTTCTGCATACTCAGCCACGCGCCAAGCATTTTCTCATTATAGATATAGACAAGTGTTCTATCCCGGCACTTGCAAAGCTGATTCGCGCAAAGTCCGCATTCAGCAAGCTTATCTGCATATTCACACAGATATTCCGACATTGTGCACTCGTTCCTGTCAAATGAAATAAGATTCTCACACTTAACTCCGAGAAGCGTCGGCGCACCGTGAAATGCAAGTATGCCGTCTATGCTTGTGCGTTCAAGTTCGGACATATTTCTTCACCTTTATATCGGATAAAAGCTGCTTCAATGCGCTGACGCTTGAACTGTGAACGTGCTCAACAGGCACACCGTTTTTCTGTGAACTCTTTTTTACTGTACCGAGCATTTTGTGGGAACACGTTCCGGTGAATACCACCATGAGATCAGGACTTCCGATCTTATTTTCAAAATCTGCCGGAAGCTGAGTGAATACCTTTGACTTGTGATTGAATGACTTGCAGATGTCCTGATAGCGGGTAGCCATACGGTCGTTACCGCCAACTATAACGATACTCATAATACCTCCTTTATTAGTATATGCTAACATATAGCTTGATGTATGGGGCGATGTAAACACCGCCCCGATGTTCTGATTATTCTTTATGGCACTGACCGTGCATTGCACAGTTTTTACAGCCGCATCCGCAGCCGCCCTTGCCGCTTTTTTTATCCCGTATCATCGAATAAACGACTGCTCCTACAATGAGAACAAGGATCAGCAAAACAATTACAGTACCCATAATTTCTCCTTACGCCTTAGCGTGTGACTCGCCTATCTTCACATTCTTTCCGAATCTTGTAGCCTCCTTGTAAGGTCTTACGAGGAGATAGATGAAAAGTCCGATAAGTGCGAGTGCAAAGATAAGTCCGATGATGTGTACATTGCCAGTGAACAGGCAGCCGAGCTGATAGATGATGAGCGATACAGCATATGCAAATCCGCACTGATAGCCGATAGCGAACCAAGTCCACTTAGGGCTGTTCATCTCTCGCTTGATAGCGCCGATAGCCGCAAAACAAGGTGCACAGAGGAGGTTGAAAGCGAGGAAGGAATATCCGGCAAGCTTTGTCATGCCCTCGAAGTCGAGGACACCGAATACTCCGACAACCTCTTCCTTAGCAACAAGTCCCATAACTGTTGCAACAGTTGCAGCAGCATCGTCAAATCCAAGAGGAGCGAATATCCACTTGACTGCATTTCCGAAGTGACCAAGAAGTGAATCTTCGAGTTCAAGGTCAGCGTACCAACCGAATGATCCGTCAGACCAGCCGAGTGTAGATGTTGCCCAGATAACGATTGAAGAAAGAAGGATGATCGTTCCTGCCTTCTTAATAAACGACCAGCCTCTCTCCCACATTGAACGCAGAACATTCTTCACTGTGGGCATATGATATGCAGGAAGTTCCATTACGAAAGGTGCAGGGTCGCCGGCAAACATCTTTGTCTTTTTGAGCATGATACCTGATACGACGATAGCTGCCATACCAAGGAAGTAAGCACTCGGACCTACCCACCATGCACCGCCGAAGAGTGCAACTGCGATCATCGAGATGATAGGAAGCTTTGCTCCGCACGGGATAAATGTTGTAGTCATGATAGTCATACGGCGGTCACGTTCATTCTCAATTGTACGGCTTGCCATGATACCGGGAACGCCACAACCTGTACCGATAAGGATCGGGATGAATGACTTTCCTGAGAGACCGAAACGGCGGAAAATTCTGTCCATGATGAACGCAACTCTTGCCATATATCCGCAGGCTTCAAGGAATGCAAGGAAGATGAAAAGCACAAGCATCTGCGGTACAAATCCGAGAACTGCACCTACACCGCCGATGATTCCGTCAACGATAAGGCTCTTCAGCCACTCTGCACAGCCGGCATCATCAAGTGCATCCTCAGCAGCTCCGGGAATGCTCTTTACATAGCCCTTGTAGTCAGCCATATCAGGAGCTGTAAACTCGCCCTCTTCATCGAGAGCTTCGCCGAGTGCAGCATCAATATCGTAAACTGCTTCTGGATTGAGGATATTTTCCTCGTCCTCATCGTCCTCAGCATACTCAGCCTTCTTGTAGAATTCGTCACGATAGAAGCCGTACTGCTCCTCGAAATCGTCGAACTCACCGGACTCAAAAGCGTCTCTGATGTCCTCTGCACCGTGGATGTCCTCATCCTCACAGGCGGCATCAATAACAGCTTCAACTTCATCGGTAAATACATACTTGTCTGCCCATTCGTCCTTATCGTCGTTGTACTCCCTGTTACCTGAGATCGAAACGATAAAGCCGTCGCCGAAGAGGTTATCGTTTACCCAGTCGGTCATACCCGTACCGATAGTCGAGATCGAAACGTAATAAACGATTATCATAATGAGTGCAAAAATAGGAAGTCCGAGGAAGCGGTTAGTTACAACTCTGTCGATCTTATCAGAGGTGTTAAGCTTGCCGCTGCTTTTCTTCTTATAGCAGGACTTGATAACGTCAGCTATGTAGATATAGCGTTCGTTTGTGATGATACTTTCAGCGTCATCGTCAAGCTCCTTCTCAGCAGCACAGATGTCCTCCTCGATATGCGCCTTCACATTTTCGGAGAGGTTCAGCTTCTCCATGACCTTGTCATCACGCTCAAAAATCTTCAATGCGTACCAGCGCTGCTGCTCCTCAGGCATATCGTGCACGACAGCCTCCTCAATGTGAGCGATAGCGTGTTCAACAGGTCCTGAGAAAGTGTGCATAGGAACTGTCTTTTCATTCTTTGCAGCCTTTACAGCTGCCTCAGCAGCTTCCTGTATGCCCGTACCTTTCAGCGCTGAGATTTCCACTACCATACAGCCGAGCTGCTTTGAAAGCTCAGTAATATTTATCTTGTCGCCGTTTTTCTTCACCACGTCCATCATGTTCACGGCAACAACTACCGGTATACCAAGCTCTGTGAGCTGAGTTGTGAGGTAGAGGTTACGTTCAAGATTAGTACCGTCGATGATGTTAAGTATAACATCCGGACGCTCACCAATGAGGTAGTTTCTCGCTACGACTTCTTCAAGTGTGTAAGGCGACAGCGAATAGATACCCGGAAGGTCAGTTATGATGACATCACTGTGCTTTTTAAGCTTTCCTTCCTTCTTTTCAACTGTAACTCCGGGCCAGTTTCCGACAAACTGATTTGAACCCGTCAGAGCGTTGAACAGCGTAGTCTTTCCGCAGTTCGGGTTGCCTGCAAGGGCAATGCGTATATCCATTGTATATTCTTCCTTTCGAGATAGTATAAGCTAACATATATTCAATAATAAAGAGGTCTCTCAGTTGACCTCAACCATTTCTGCATCAGCTTTGCGTATGGAAAGCTCATATCCGCGCACAGTTACCTCAATAGGATCACCAAGCGGTGCGACCTTGCGGACAGTTAACTCAGTTCCCTTTGTGATACCCATATCCATAATGCGGCGTCTGACAGCGCCCTCACCGTGAACCTTGACTATCTTTACGGTCTTGCCGATAGCCGTTTCTCTCAATGTTTTCATTTTCTCCACCTCATACCATAATTTTTCTCGCAAGCTCTTCGCTTATTGCAACTCTCGATTCCTTGACCTTCACGATCACATTTTCACCGAGCCTTGAAACCAAGCTTACAGCTCCGCCAACGTGAAATCCGAGATCTTCAAGGTGCTTTTTGACCTCAGGACTTCCGCCTATTTTGCGGATTATACATTCTTTCTCCTGATCTGCCATACTGAGCGGCATCATTTCAACACTTCCATTCTGAAAACGTTTTGTTAGCACTTTATAACATTTATAATATATCACTTCATGTCTGGTTTGTCAATCAAAATCCATTAAGTTTGTATATGCCAACAAATATTATTAGTAACCACTAACCTTATTTGTTAGTTAGTGCAAATTTGTAATGTAAAAAAATATGCTGTATGAGATAACAGCAGCTTATCCGGAATAGTTCTTTCTATTTTTCCTTTATAAAAACTACAAAGCCAACAGCTATATACTGTTGGCTTTATAGTTTATGCTGTATTTCAAGGGGCTGTCTATAAAAGACTTTTCTCAGAAGCTTATATTATCATACTCCGAAAAGAAGCTTATCATATGCAGGGAACGGCCAGTATGATTCAGCAGTCAATGTTTCAGCCTTGTCCGCTGCGGCACGTAACTTATCCATTGCAGGGAGCATAGAATCACGAACAAATTCAGATGCTGTGATTATGACATCCTGTTTCTTAAAATCAGCAACTACCTTTTCGAGCTTAGTCGTTGCAGCATCCATTTCATCAATGAGCTCTGAAAGTTCAGTATTAAGCCTTTTCCCACTCAGCAGAATCGTGGAGAGCGTTGTAGCCTTCCTCACCAGTTCTGATCTTGATAACGTTCTCGATGTCGTAAATGAACATCTTACCGTCGCCGTAGTTGCCAGTGTAGAGGGCAGCCTTTGCAGCTGCAACTACCTTTTCAACAGGTACTGCACAAACTGCGATCTCAGCCTTTACCTTAGGAAGCAGGTTCATCTCAACAGTTGTACCACGATAGTAGTTTACCTGTCCGTTCTGCATTCCGCAGCCGAGGACGTTAGTAACTGTGATACCCTTTACGTCGATAGCCTCCATAGCCTCAATGAACTGCTGCAATTTCTGCTGCTTGAAAATAACTACAATGTTTGTAAGCTTTGTTGCACCGTCCGGTGAAGGAACAGAATAGTTTTCAACTTCAACAGCCTTGTCAACAGGGACCGCCGGTGTTCCGGGAGTGCCTACCTTCTTCACGCTCTTAGCGTCGTCCTTTGTGTAGCCATACATTCCGGCATCTGTAAGAGCAGGTGCGAAGTCAGCGTAAGAGGAAATAAGTCCATGCTCAGTAACGTCAAGACCGATGATCTCTTCCTGTTCGGAAGCGCGGAGACCGATAGTCAGCTTGATAGCGTAGAATACGATAGTCATTGAAACTGCTGTGAATGCTGCGATAGCTGCGAAACCGCCGAGCTGTCTGATGAGGAGATCTGCGCCGCCGCCGTAGAACACACCTGCGAGCTCGTTGCCATCCTGATCTGCAAGTGCATAGCCGGGAACGTCAGGGTTTGCGAAGAGACCAACTGCAATTGTACCCCAGATACCGTTCATCATGTGAACTGCTACTGCACCAACAGGATCGTCAATGTGAAGCTTGTAGTCGAGGAACCATACGCCGAAGCATACGAGTAAACCGGAAACGATACCAATGATAGAAGCGCCGAGACAATCAGTTACGTCACAAGGAGCTGTGATACCAACAAGTCCTGCGAGTGAAGCGTTAAGGCACATTGAAACATCTGGCTTGCCATACTTTACCCAAGTGAAGATCATGCAGGTTACTGTTGCAATTGCTGGAGCAACTGTTGTTGTAAGGAATACAGAACCAAGCTGGTCAATTGAAGTACAAGCTGCACCGTTGAATCCGTACCAGCCAAACCAGAGGATGAAGCATCCGAGAGCGCCTATTGTAAGGTTGTGACCGGGGATAGCATTTACTTTGATCTCGCCATCCTTAGTCTTGTGGAATTTACCGATTCTTGGTCCGAGGATAGCTGCACCTACGAAAGCTGCAATACCGCCGACCATGTGGATGTGTGCAGAACCAGCGAAATCGTGGAAGCCCCATTCGCTCAGCCAGCCGCCGCCCCAGCCCCAGTGGGCTTCAATTGGGTAAACAACTGCACTAATGATAGCGGAGTAAACACAGTACGAAAGGAACTTTGTACGCTCAGCCATTGCACCTGAAACGATTGTTGCTGTCGTTGCACAGAATACAAGGTTGAAAACGAAGTTTGACCAGTCGAATGAGCCATAGGAAGTGAAGATGTCAAATCCCGGCTTGCCGATGATGCCTACAAGGTCCTCACCGAAGAGAAGACCAAAGCCTATGAGTATGAAGACAACTGTACCGATACAGAAGTCCATTAAGTTTTTCATGATGATATTGCCGGCGTTCTTTGCACGGGTGAATCCCGTCTCCACCATTGCGAAACCTGCCTGCATGAAGAATACAAGAGCAGCACCTATAAGGAACCATACGCCGAAGATCGTTTTATCAGTGTTTTCGGCAGCTTGTTGTAAAATTGTCTGAGAGTCCATAAAAATACCTCCTGAATTAAATTATACAGCATTTTTATACTGATTCATCAAACGCCATTGTTATGAGAAGCGTATAAAATAAAGGGGCGCAGAAGTCCTGAGACTTCATACACCCCTTCGTGTATGGAATTAGCGCTATAAACCAAAAAAGAGCTGCAGACTTATCGTCCGCAGCTCCCTTGCTGTTTACAATGCCATTATAGACCTTCGTGAGTAGTTTGTCAATAGCTTTTTTGAAATTTGGCGTATCATACACATTTAGCTTCAGACTGTCGAAGCAGAATTGGTGAATAATACAGAATTTCATCTTTCCATTTTCCAGATCTGTGCCGAATAAGGAGGCAGCTCACTTCCGCCGCCGAAATCATGCTTTGTACCTGTTATAAGCTCATCAGCCATGCCGCAGCCTGCGTCAAAGTGAGCTGTAAAGGGCTGATCTTCCGCATTTACAGCAATAAGTATCCTCTCATCATCACATTTTCGCTGAATGATACATTGCTTATTGGTAAGCACAGGCACACTTATATCACCGTAACATAATGCTTTACTTTCACGGTGTATTTTTGCCAGCTTTGAGATATACGCCGAAAGCTCATTTTCTGTCGGGTTATCGAATGATACTCTGAGCGCATGATCGCCGTCCTTTTTATCAGCTTCCGCGCCCCATTCGCTTCCGTAGTAGATACACGGTATTCCCGGCATTCCAAACATTATCGCATAGACAAGCGGAATGTGATTTTTATTCGTGAGTATCGTGGCGATTCTTGAAACATCATGGTTATCAACAAAACTGAGCAGATGCATTCCCTTATACTGACACCACGGCTCAGGGCCAAACTGATTTTTGAGGGAATGGCATATCTCAAACATATTCATGCTGTTGAAGCTTGAATACAGACCTTTATAGCACTGGTAATTGGTTGCGGAGTGTAACATATCGTTGTTTACAAACTGCGAATAGTCGCCGTGAAGGAGTTCACCGATAAGCACGAAATCCTCTTTCAGTCCATTTGTAAAGCCACGGAGTCTTCTCAGGAATTCCTTGTCAAGACAGTATGCCACATCAAGCCTCAGACCGTCAATATCAAATTCATCTACCCAGCCCTTGATGCAGGAGAAAATGTGCTCAACGACTTCGTTGTTCCAGAGGTTGAGCTTTACAAGCTCGTAGTGACCTTCCCAGCCCTCATACCATAAACCGTCGTTATAGTTGGAATTCCCGCCGAAATTAATGTGAAACCAGTCCTTATAGCGCGAATTCTCACGATTACGCAGAACGTCTTGAAACGCCCAGAAGCCTCTTCCTACATGGTTGAATACGCCGTCAAGAACGACTTTTATCCCTCTGCTGTGAAGTTCCTTGCAGACCTTTGCAAAGTCCTCGTTGCTGCCAAGACGGCAGTCAATCTTCGTATAATCTCTTGTGTCATAGCCATGAGAATCCGACTCAAATATCGGTGAGAAATAGACTGCATTGCAGTTCAGTTTCCTGATATGGTCTGCCCAGTCGATCACTTTTAGTATCCTTGACTGCTGAATCCCGTCATTCTCAAACGGTGCTCCGCAGAATCCGAGCGGATATATCTGATAGAATACGCTTTCATAAGCCCACATTTTAATTCCTCCATTATCTTTCATTTTTAATATCATATTTCTATTTTACCATACTTTTGTAATTCTGGCAACTGTAAGATAATGTATAATATTATAGAATATTTCAATTGCTGTTAATCAATAAGATCATTCTGAAAGCGTGGCAAATGCTCGAAAGGCAGGTTCTGGCAGTCTCTAAAAAGTAGTTCATATCTTTTGTCCGCAGCTGCAATTCCGTATATCACCTTGCAAGATCGTCATAAAATATGATATGCAGCGACTGATAGCCCGTACTTACCGGAGTAGTAACATAATCACGATATGCCATTATAAGTCCGACAAACGGCGGCACAAAGGCTGTACTTCCGGGTATATCACGGCGTTCGGTGCATTTGTGCTGTGCTCCCGGTGGGCAGATACAGTGTGTACGGCATGATATAGACATATCCTCTATTGGACGTGTAGGCTGCTCCTCTGAATATACGACCTTCAGCTTTTTTACCCTGCGCTTGCGGCATTCGATACGCATTACCTTTGCAAGAGGACAGACATTGGTCTTGTAAATATCTGCAACGCGGAACGCCGTAGGATCGAGCTTGTTGCCTGCGCCCATAACATAACCGTTCAGGAGTGACCCTGAGCGGTTAGTTTTGTTAGAACAGGCTCTTGAAAGCAGAATATAGTTGTGCTATAATGATTAGATAAGGAGCTTGACTAAAAATTATAAACCTACAACCGAAGAAAAACTGATTCTTAACCGCGTCACATACCGCCGAATCAAAAAGACACACAAAATAAGCCCTAACGGCTTATTATGTGGACAGCTCAGGAGGTTACTATAATGAATAATAGACCACTCAAGGGCATAGCCTGTATACTTTCCGGAATCATTGCTTTTACTCTGTTGCTTGTAAATAGCAGCTATAACACTCAAAATGAACATACAGTTTTTGCTGAAGCGATACCTGCTCCTAAAATCGAAGACTCGTACATCAGCGGTGATGTCAATTCTGACGGCAGCTTTGATATAGCAGATCTGGTGCTACTCCAGAAATGGCTGCTTGCCGTTCCTGATACTGATCTCGCTAATTGGAAAGCAGCTGATCTCAGCAGGAATGAGAGATTAGATGCGTTCGATCTTTGCCTGATGAAGCGTGCATTGTTTGCGAAAGACAAAAAAGACGGCAGCGAGCTTATCCCGCCGCCCATCAGCGCAGTCAGTCCGACCATGCCCTGTGTTGGCGAAGCGCGTGTACTGATGATCGCGGTCAGCTTCCCTGATGCACAGCATGATTTCTCTGCCGAGGAAATACAAAATATGTGCTTCGGTCCTGAAGATCCGCAGTCTCTGCAGTATCCTATGGAGAGCATCAGTGCTTACTATTCCCGTGCCTCTTACGGCAGACTGAACCTGACCGGCAAAGTCTATACCTACACCGCAAAATATGAGATCAACGACTACATGAAGACTAATTATCGGGAGGCCGATTACCGCACACGCGACGAGCTACTGGAGGAGACGCTTGAAGCATTGGACGATGTCATTGACTACAATGATTATGATGTCAACAAGGACGGAATTCTTGATGCTGTCATTCTGGCGCTGCCTAAGGAGGCTATAAACAGGGATTCCGACAAGGACGGCAAAGAGGACTGGGTCCCCTGCCACTGCTACTACAATGGTAATGCGAAATATGATGGCGTCAAGCCGGTCAGAATGTGCATCGGCGCACGCGATCTGAGCACAACCGCCAAATTCAACTCCGCATGGATCCATGAGCTTGGTCACGCGATGGGACTGCCGGACTACTATCGGGTTATCACCAACAACCCGCACGATCAGGAAGGTCTGATCGGTCAGACTGGTTGGGAGATGATGGATGATTCCTGGGGCGATTTTTCAGCCTTCTCAAAGCTGATGTACGGCTGGTTTACCGGCAATGAATTACAGATCTACACTGGCGGCACTCAGACCTACGAGCTGAGATCGCTGCAGGACGCTCCTAACTGTGTACTCATCCCACGCGGCGATCTGAACGGCTTCCACAGCGAATATTTCATAGTCGAATTCAACACCCCGACCGGTAACGATTCAGCGATGGTCATTGGGGATAATCGGATACCTCTGTTCCGGCAAGGCGGTGTTCGTGTACTTCACTGCAATGCCGAGCTTAGTGAAATCAGCAGCGGCAAGATGTTTAAATGGTGTATTAATAGCAAGTTATATGACCGCACCAACAAGAAACAGCGTGTGCTGCGGGGCATCAACTACAAAAATATGTATTTCAATGAAGGTCAAGTTATTAACAATGAGACAAACGACTTTGCGTGGTATGATGAAAACGGCGACCGGACGGTCGATCCGGGCATCACGATCACGATCAGCGATTTTGATGAAAACACCGGCTGCAAGATAACCATTGCCCCTGCTATTTAGATATATTCAGAAACGATGAAAATTCTTTTATGGTAATATCAGGATTTTCAGATATATAAAACGAAATCGCCCGACTTTTCAAGAGGTCTGGGCGATTTTGTTTTATCTGCTTTATGCTGACTATTGCTGCTTCGAATACTAAAACGAAAAAGCTAAATGATACCGCAGTCGAGTACATCAATGGCATTGAGGTCATCAAGGCTTTCGGAAAATCAAAGACTTCATATGAAAAATTCGTCATTGCGGCAAAAGAAGGTGCAGATTGCTTCATCGACTGGATGAGAAGATGCAATCTGTGGCAGAATATCTCGCTGCTGATAATGCCGTATTTCCTGCTCGGACTGCTTCCTTTCGGTGCAAAATTCTATATGGACGGCACAGTTTCCGGCTCCGACCTTCTTATGCTGATAATTCTATCCCTCGGTCTTGTTTCGCCGTTTATGACTATCGCTTCCTATTTGGACGGAGTTTCAAAAATGGGAACTATTATAGGAGAAGCAACCGAAATACTTGAACGTGAAGAACTGAAACGTCCTGATACTATGACAGCTAAACCAAATGGTACAGATATTGTCCTCAAGGACGTTCACTTCGGCTATAAGGACGAGGAGATCCTGCACGGAATTAGTCTGAATATTCGTCAGGGTACTGTCAATGCACTTGTAGGTCCTTCCGGCTCGGGAAAATCTACTATCGCAAAGCTCATCGCTTCATTCTGGGACGCTGACAGCGGAAGTATCACATTCGGCGGAGTTGATATACGAAAGATACCGCTGGAGCATTACAATAACAATATCGCCTATGTATCGCAGGATAACTACCTCTTTGACGAGACAATAATGGACAATATACGAATGGGCAACCCAAACGCTTCTGATGAAGATGTTATCAACGCAGCAAAAGCCTGCGGCTGCCATGAGTTTATTATGCAGCTCGAACATGGCTATAACACGGTTGTCGGCGGTGCAGGCGGACATCTTTCCGGCGGTGAAAGGCAGCGTATTTCCATTGCAAGAGCAATGTTGAAAAACGCCCCTGTTGTTATACTTGATGAGGCGACAGCTTATACAGATCCCGAAAACGAAGCACTTGTCCAGTCTTCTGTCGCAAAGCTGGTGCAGGGAAAAACTTTGCTCGTTATCGCGCACAGACTTTCAACTATCGCTTCTGCCGATCAGATAATAGTGATAAATAACGGAAAGTTAGAAGCTGTGGGTACACAACAGGAACTTCTCAAAAAATCACCGCTCTACACTCAGATGTGGAACGCTCACATGGCAGTAAAGGAGGAAGCATAATGTTTACTACACTCAAACGCTTTTTTGATTTCTGTAACAACGAGGACAGAAAAAAGCTGTACACCGCAATATGTCTCGGCGTTGTCAGGGCGATATTTGCTGCACTCCGTATAACGGCTATTGGCGCAGTAGTAATGGGAATACTTGATGATAATATGTCAGATAAGAATATATGGCTCGCTGTTGTGATTCTTGCTGCATCGGTGCTCGGACAGCTTTTAATCAATCTGAAAACTACCATGCTCCAGACAGAGGCAGGCTATCATTCGTGCTCACACAAGCGTATCGAAATTGCAGAGCATTTGCGCTATCTGCCTATGGGATATTTCAACGATAACAGTCTCGGACATATCACAAGCGTAACAACAAACACTATGGAGGCGCTCTCAGACGTAGCAACAAGAGTCGTTATGCTCACAACTCAGGGCATACTTACAACATTTGTCATCACAGTTTTTGTTTTCATCTTTGACTGGCGTATAGGACTTCTTCTGACAGCAGGAGTTGCCGTCTATGCTCTGATAAATTCAGCTATGCAGAAAAAAACACGTAAAGGCGCACCCATACAACAGAAAGCAAACAGAGAACTTGTATCAGCTGTTATCGAATTCATTCAAGGTATCGCAGAAGTTAAGAATTACAATCTCGTGAGTGAACGTGCCAAGAAACTTGAAAAAACGATCAAAGCAAAGCAGTACGGCGATACTCATCTTGAATTCGATGTTATCCCATTCATCACATTGCAGGAGATCGTCACGAAGCTGACAGGCGTTCTGATGTGTACCGCATCTGTGTATTTTTATATCAACGGCAGTATGTCACTGCTCTACTGTATAATGATGATGATTAGTTCATTTATGGTTTATGAAATCCTTGACGTTATGGCAGGATTTTCCGCACTCATACGCAGTGTAGGAGTTTGCGTTGAACAGGCAAGTGAGATACTCTCCATACCCGAAATGGATATAAACGGCGACGACATCAAACCTGCAAGCCATGATATAGAACTGAAAAACGTTACATTCGCATACGAAAACAGAACTATAATCAACGGCATTGACCTAAGAATTCCCGAACACACCACTACTGCAATTGTAGGTCCTTCAGGCGGAGGAAAGACAACTCTCACAAATCTTATGACTCGATTTTGGGACGTACAAGACGGCGAGGTACTCCTCGGCGGACAAAATGTCAAGAATTACAGCTTTGACAGTCTTATGAGAAATTTCAGCTTTGTGTTCCAGAGAGTGTATCTGTTCGAGGACACTATTGCAAACAATATCCGCTTCGGAGAACCTGATGCTCCTATGGAAAAAGTTATTGAAGCTGCCAAAAAAGCTCGCTGCCACGACTTTATCACGAGTTTGCCTGACGGTTATGATACTGTTATCGGTGAAGGCGGTGCAAGTCTCTCAGGTGGTGAAAAACAGCGTATTTCTATTGCAAGGGCGATAATGAAGGACTCCCCGGTCATTATTCTCGATGAAGCGACTTCAAACGTAGATCCGGAAAATGAAGAAGAACTGACCAAGGCTATTGAGGAGCTGACCAAGGAAAAGACAATAATCATGATAGCACACCGCCTGAAAACAGTCGAACACGCTGACAATATAGTAGTAATCGACGGCGGCAGAATTGTTCAGCAAGGAAAACACGCTGAGCTTATGCAGCAGGACGGTATTTACCGAACCTTTGTTGAGGACAGGAAAAAAGCTGTGAGCTGGAAGCTGTAAGACAATTTTTATGATTTGTTATCTATGATATAATAGAGAGAACGGCGGCTATGTGCCGCCGATTTTCTTTATTTCATATTATAGATATTGCGCCGACGTTACATAAAAAACATCCGCTGCAGGATAATATAACGAATAATGGGAAAAATATGATTATGATCCAAACATCGTTATCCAAGTCTAACGAATACCGACAAAACTTTATCAATGCGCTATCATAGGATTGACAAAAGAATAACAAAGAGAATAAGACAAATTCAAGGAGGATAATAGTAAGTATAACAGTTATATAATCAGGAGGTAAATATGAATAAAAAGAATTATGAGATTGTTGACAGCACAGAAAAGCTTGAAAAAGCTATCGAACGAGTAAGACAGGCACAAAAAAAATTCGCTTCTTTTACTCAGAAACAAGTCGATAAAATATTTCTTGCGGCGGCAACTGCGGCAAACAAGAACAGAATTCCCCTTGCAAAGCTCGCGGTCGAGGAAACCGGCATGGGCATTGTAGAGGACAAGGTCATCAAGAATCATTATGCGTCCGAGTACATCTACAACACCTAAGGTAGAGCAGAGTGATCGGATGAAGGAAATAAGAGCGTATATGGAGAGCATATAAAATCTGCTTTAATATGACGATAATTATAAAACACCTGTACTTACAGCAGGAAAGACTTTTATTCTTGGATATACGAATGAAACTAATGGTATTTATACTGATTTGCCAGTTATAATTTTTGACGATTTTACAACAGCAAGCAGATATGTCAATTTTGAATTTAAGGTTAAATCATCAGCGATGAAAATCCTAACTCCTAATATTGAACTGGTTTTACCTAAATTCATTTATTACCGTATGCATATAATACAGTTTGATAATAGTACACATAAGAGGTATTGGATTCAGAAATACTCAATTGAATATCCTGCGCAGGAGTGATATCACAGCAGTTAAGTGCGCCGCCATAGTTCCGCAGCGTGTCCGAGCCAGCCTGGCTACCGAGCCTTAATGTAAGGGTTCGTATTTAGTAGCTTGCGAAATCGGCTGAAGGGGCACCCTTCCTTGGAGGGGCTTAGCGCATCGAGTTGTGAACTACTTCTCTCTCGTCACGCAAGACGGAATGAAAGGAACGGTACTGCGAAAGGGGCCACACAAATCAATTGCTAATTTGCTGCCAAGAGCGTCTAAACGCCGATATATCTTTACTTCTGCCGATAGTAAAATCGGTAGTTGTTAGTTCTGCAATAGTAAATTGCCAACGCCGGAAAAGCTCTGTATCAGGTGCTTTGACAGTGTTTGGTAGTTTGTTAACAAGAAAACAGTCGGCAATCAGGTCGGCTGCTTTTTCATGTATCAGTGAAATGCTCACGGCATCAGTTTGACATTGAATAAGTGGTCATAATAAAAATCGGTTATCTGTTTGACAGACTCCTCGCAGTCATTCTGCACCCACTGCATCGACACATTGAACAAGCTCCCCATGAAATAATACGGAGAATACCGTGATACAGTATACCCGTTCTGCTCGAAATTCCTGACTAATGCGGTGTTCATGAAGTCGAGATACATAAATTCAAGATGTGCCGAGATCAGCAGCTTTACGATCTCCTTGTTATCCTTCAGAGCGGAGAACACCCTAAATATCACTTCATAGAAATCATCTTTACTCCTGATGGTAATACTTTTCAGGTCTTGAAAGATCGCATTGTTCTTCTCAAAATAAAACTTGATAATATCCTCTTTTGACTGGAAATGGCGGTAAAGTGTTGCCCGTCCATAGCCTGCCTTCTGAGCTATTTCACTCATGGTGATGCTCGGATACTCCTTTTTCTTCATTAAGGCGAACAAGGCATCTTTCAGGCTCTCTTTTGTGCGTTCGATCTCTTCTGCTGTTCTCATAACTGCCTCCTATGCGATACAAAATATGCTCTGATGTCTCAAAAAGCGAAGAAGCATTGACACGCAAAACACATTATGATATAATTCAGATATGCGATACAAGTGTCTTGCATTCATCATACACTACTGCAAGCAAAATGTCAAGTAAAATTTTAGGAGGTACAGCTATGAGTAAAGTCAATATTGCCGAGGAAGCAAGAAGCATTGCGCAGAAATATCAGGAAAAGCCTGAAATGGTCAACAAGATCGAACTGCTCCGAAAGCTGGACCAGAGCGTCACCAAAATGCCTTCTGTCATTTCGCTTTCTGTGGGGATCATCGGTATCCTGATCTTTGGGCTTGGAATGTGCTGCTGGCTGGTATGGTCTGATATGAGTGTACTCGGTACCGTTTTATGCGTTGTTGGTGCGGCGGTCTGCATTGCCAACTATCCGCTTTATTCCAAAATGGTCGCTGCCAAAAAGGAAGAGCTTGCACCGCAGATCATTGCGCTCTCAAACGAGTTCGCATCTGAAAACAACTAAGCTGAGGTTACATTGAAAAAGCTGCTAAATGCGCTGTTCAAGCCGCCTGTCAGGGTGATCGTTATCACCGATATAATCGCTATACCCATTACGATAGCCGCACTTGCTTTTCTTTCTTCGATGAATCCGATCTCCTTGTTTGCATATCTGCTTTCGGCGTATGCTCTTACTATCTCTGTAATAGGCTTCAAACGTGTGATACGGCGTATCAGGGAACTGATAACCGGCGATGAAGTAAAAATGATCGTCAGATTCAGAAAGCTGATGCATAAAAACAAACTCACCGCCCTGTATCTTGACAGCAAGGATTTCAGGGCGGAGGTGTCGCTGTATTGCGGACTTGCATTCAACCTGTTCTTTGCCACATTTAAGGTGACTTCGGGTATCCATGACGGTTCTGCGTGGCTGATCTCCATAGGTTTCTATTACTTTGCATTCGCAGCGGCACGTTTTATGCTGACACAGGACTACCGCAGGCAAAAAAGCGATGATACGAACAGCGTCAAGCTGTATGAGTACCGTACATACAGAAGGTGCGGTATTATGATGATGTTCCTGAATTTGACCATCGGCGGAATGTCTGTGCAGATGATATGGAAAAATGAAGTAGTATCCTATTCAAAAGCCGCTGTAATTATTTCCGCAGCGTACACATTCTATTGTTTTATCAGCGGTATCACGAATGTGATCGCATTCCGCAAAAGTGATAATGCGATCTTGCTTGCCACAAAAGACCTTACCATGAGCGGTGCGGTAATGTCTATGTTTTCACTGCAAAACTCAATGCTCCATACCTTCGGCGGTGCTGATGATGAAAAATTCAGGCTCATCATGAATACAGTCACAGGCGGTTCTGTGCTTGTGATCGTACTTGGTATCGCTACTTTTATGATAATTAGCGGTACGAAGAAGCTGAAAAGATGTGAAGATCTGCAATGAATGTAACTTTGAATTTTATAGAGCGAAAACCATTCTGCGGAATTACAAGTAATATAAAGTCATTCTAAGCCCATAAAATCGGCACTTTTAAGCTATGATAATGAAAAATCCCCGAAAATACGGAGAAAGAAAAAATCATCAAAAATGCTCGTTTTGGTAGATGATTGGTAGACGGGCATAGGAATAGTAAATTGGTAGACAACCATTAAAGTTGGTAGATAAAGCTGTTGACAGGCAAAAATAGCGGACGATGTTTCGTTGAAAGTGAAGCACCGTCCGCTGTTTTTTATAACCGAATATGTACCTTGCTTATCAGGAATGAGGAGCATTTATATTATCAGGAGGAATTATTATGCCTAAGCTGAAAAAGAAACTGACCGGAAATTTTACTATCATCAACAACACTGTTCTGAGAGACAAAAGAATGGGCTGTACTGAGAGAGGCGCTTATGTTACACTGGTATCTATGACTGATGACTGGAACTTCTCAATCAGATGTCTGATCTGTCTATCATGCTCCGATTGCGGACTTGGATAGCAGACTTTGGGTGAGCTTAGGACGATTCTGCCCTCATTTCGACTATATCGTAATTGTCCTGTTCTTGATAGGGAAAGATCAAAAAGTGTTACTTCATATAGAATTGCTTTACTTTCAGGTTGTTCTCAGGTTGCACATAAGCAAAACTTATTATCAATCGCTGAAATCCAGATTGATTTATCTATAAAACTGTGCTAAACTATAATTACCAAATAAATCACGGAGGTAATCACTATGGCTAATATCCTTATCGTTTACTATTCCCGCAAGGGCGAAAATTATTGGAACGGCGGGCTGAAAACCATTTCTAAGGGCAACACCGAGCGAGTTGCTGAGTTCATCAGGAACGCAGTTGGCGGTGATCTTTTTGAAGTCGATACCATCAAGCCCTATTCCGAGAGCTATATGACCTGTATTGAGGAGGCAAAGCAGGAACTGCGTGCTAAGGCTCGTCCTGAGATCAAGGCTTATCCCGAAAACTTTGAGGACTACGATACGATCTTTGTCGGCTATCCCAACTGGTGGGGAACGATGCCGATGTGTATGTTCACACTCCTTGAAAAGTACGATCTGACAGGCAAGACGATCATTCCGTTCTGCACCAACGAGGGCAGCGGAATGGGTTCGAGTGAGCGTGACCTGAAAAATCTCTGCAATGGTGCAACTGTCAAGGCTGGGCTTTCTGTCCACGGTGCTGAGTCTACCGAGTCCGAGAGCAAGGTGGCTGCGTGGGCGAAGAAATCAGTCAGATAAGGAATTGAGAAATGAAAACTCTAATTATTTACTATTCTCAAACAAGAGGCAACACAAAGCGGATCGCTGAAATGATACACAGCGAGGTAGAGTCTGATATAGCTGAAATTGAAACTGTCAAGCCTTATGAGGGCAGCTATGAAGAAATTGTTGAGCAGGGACAGCGTGACGTTGAAAACGGAACGATGCCTGCAATCAGACCTCTTTCCAAGAAGATAGCCGATTACGACCGCATTATTCTCGGTACTCCAACATGGTGGTACACTATGGCTCCAGCTGTACGGACTTTCCTTGATGTTTATGACCTGTCCGGCAAAGAGGTCGTTATTTTTCAGACACACGGCGGTTGGGCAGGTCATACGCTGAAAGATATGAAAGAACTTATCAGCGGCAATGTAAGAAGTGAGTATTCAGTACAGTTTGACTCCACAGGCGGAGATGAGCTTGTAACGGATTTTGCTGATATTGAGAAATGGATAAGGGAGCTGTAAAATGACCGACAAGGAACAGATCATTCAGCTCTACAAGGAGGTGTACACCGCAATGGTGAACAAGGACAGAGCTGAACTGGACCGAGTCCACGATGACAGCTTTGTGCTTGTTCACATGACCGGTATGCGGCAGCCGAAAGAGGTTTACATCAGCTCGATCATGGACGGTACGCTGAATTACTATTCTGCCGAACATGAGGATATGCAGGTGAAAGTCAAGGACAATACTGCTGTACTGGTAGGCAGAAGCCGTGTTACTGCTGCTGTGTTCGGCGGCGGAAAGCATACATGGCGGTTACAGCTTCGGTTTCAGCTTGTGAAGAATAATGGCGAATGGCGCTTTGCAATGGCGAGCGCCTCGACCTACTGAGGTGATATGATGCTAAAACAGATACGCTATTTTCAGTCGGTAGTGCGGCTCGGCAGCTTTACCGCCGCCGCCGAGGAGCATTTTATCTCACAGTCGGCTATCTCTCAGCAAATCAAGGCACTGGAGGAAGAATTGGGTGTAACGCTTTTAGAGCGCAAAAAGCGCAGCTTCACGCTGACTCCCGCAGGCGAGTTTTTCTACAAGAAAAGTCTTGTGCTGGTGGCGGATTATGATAATATCGTCCGTGAGCTGCAAAAGGTTTCGGGCAACAGCGGAGAACTTCTGAAAGTCGGACTGCTTAAAGGTTACAGCGGCAAGGAATTCAATTCTGCTGTGTCTGAATTTACGGTGCAGTATCCCGATGTGACGGTGGAGGTCACACACGGCAATCACGATGCACTTTATGCTCTGCTGCGAAACGGTGAGCTTGATATTGTGCTGAACGACCAGCGCAGGGCGTTCTCTGACGAGTATGTGAACATCGTGCTTGACATTCGGGAATATTATGCGGAAATATCGGCAAATTCTCCCCTCGCACAGCTTGACGAGGTTGAAATTTCCGACCTTAAAAACACGCCGCTGATACTCCTTTCTTCACCCGATCAGCAGGAAACGGAGCGCAGCTTTTATGCGAATGACTTAGGCTTTCAGAGCGAGATATATTTCACAGAATATATTGATGATGCCCTGATGCAGGTCATTCAGGGCAAGGGCTTTATGCCTATAGAGGGCAGCGGTGATGCGGTGCAGACCACTACAAAAGCTGTGCGCCTTCTGCGAAACGGCAAGCCTATTATCAGGCGGTACTGTGCGTTTATGAAAGCTGATAATCCGAAAAAGCACAGCAGTGAATTTATTGAAATATTGAAAAAACAGTTCTGAGGTGAAAAAATGAAAGAAGTAATGTTAGTCACAGGCGCAGGACAGATCAGTATGGCTATCGCAAGGCGAGTAGGCTATGGCAAGAAGATCGTCCTCGGTGATAAGAATTCATCACAGGTTCCACCTTCCTGTGTGACGGCGGTGCGACTTCAAGCTATTTCTACGGCGATTTGAGACCAACTGAATGAGGTGCGATAGTAGACGAAGTATGAGGGTATGATCGTGGACTCCACCGATGCAAAAACGCTGTCTGCAAAGGTATAAGATTTATGAAAGACCTGTCTGATACATTTGGACAGGTCTTTCGGCATTAACCTAAAGGTTTATGCTTGTTTTTTCGTCGGTGCTGTGATATAATGAAATATAGCAGATCTCTACGAAGGGAGCATTATTATGTACAACCACCAGCTCGACACGTTCATTGTTGTCGCAGACAGCGGCAGCTTCAATAAAGCGGCGGAAGCACTGTTCATCTCGCCGCCTGCGGTCATCAAGCAGATCAATCTCTTGGAGGACAGTCTCGGTGTCCGTCTGTTTACACGCACACACAGAGGCTTACAGCTCACAAAGGCTGGACAGTCGGTCTATGAGGACGCGCGGTATATCATCGCCTATTGCCGTGAATCGGTGGAGCGTGCGAAGAAAGCCGATGACACACAACCGTCTGTACTTCGTATCGGTACATCGACAATGACACCCGGACAGACCATTGTGGATATGTGGACGCAGATCAGAGAGGAGATCCCCGACATCAAATTCCAGCTCGTCCCCTTTGAGAACACTCCCGAAAACGCAAGAGAGATACTCAAAAACATGGGAAAGAACATTGACATCGTGTGCGGCGTGTATGATGAACGAGCGCTGAAACACTGGCAGTGTGCAGCACAATTCGTAGCAGATGTACCGATGCGCTGTGCAGTATCGGTGTATGATCCTCTTGCGAAAAAAGACAGGCTGACCGTGGAAGACCTGCACGGCAGGTCGATCATGCTGATCCGTGAGGGCTGGAACGAGGAAACGGACAGGCTTCGCAAATGGCTCACGGAAGAACACCCTGAGATCAACATCGTGACCTTTGATTTCATCAATCTCTCGGTGTTCAACGATTGCGAGAACAGCGATCATGTCCTGATGTGCATTGATATGTGGTCAAATGTCCACCCGCTGTTGAAAACGCTGCCTGTGGATTGGGACTATTCCATGCCCTTCGGTCTGCTTCACTCACCGAAACCGAGCAAGACTGTGAAGCGGTTTCTGAATGCGGTGAAAAAGCTGAATAAGTAATAACCCAAAGGTTAATAGGTAGAAACAAACGGAGACTTCTCATGAGGTCTCCGTTTTGCTATAATATAGGTAAAGAAAACCGAAACGGAGGTATTACTTATGAAACATACAATAAAAATCATGATCCCATTCCTGATGATCGCAGGACTGCTCACAGGCTGCGGAAATCAGGGAACAACAGGTTCAAAAGCTGAAACAAAACAAGTGACAGAGGCGGTAACAACTGCTGCTGTAACAGAAAAGGAAACGCAGACAGGAACTGAAAAAGCAGCAGAAATGCCCGAACCGACCGAAGAAACAAAGAGTGAAAACTCCGACAATAAGAGCCTTGTGGTGTACTTTACTCCTGCGGAAAACAGCGGCACGGACGCTATTTCCTCTGCAACGGTCACAAACTGGAACGGTGAGGATATGGGTGCTGCACAGGTGCTTGCTAATATGATCCATCAGCACACAGATTCCGACCTGTTCTCTATCCGGACAACTGCGGAATATCCTCTTGAATACAACGATCTTGCGGACTATGCGAAAAGCGAACAGGATAACGGCGTACTGCCTGAGCTGACAACACATATCGAGGACATCGGGCAGTATGATACCATATTTGTGGTATATCCTGCTTGGTGGTACACCATGCCGCAGGCTGTTTACAGCTTCTTTGATGAATACGATCTCAGCGGAAAGACGATCGTTCCCTGTGCAACTCACGCAGGCAGCCGTCTTGCAGGTGCGCCCTCTACCATAGAGGAGCTTGAACCCAATGCAACAGTTATCAGTGATGGCTTTTCTGTTCCTGCAAGTGATGTTGCAGGTGCGGAGAATGATGTAACAGAGTGGCTCGGACAGCTTGGGCTTTGATAAAAATAATACACCTAAACTAACGAAAGGAGCGAAGGAGATGAACGCTATGAAACGCTTTGCATTACTTGGAACAGCACTGATGTCATTCCTGACAGGCTGCGGAACACAGCAGGAAAACACGGCAAGCTCGCAGCCGAAAGCTGCCGCAAGTTCGGATACGGTGAAGGAGATCGCCCAGACGGGTATGAGTACCGCCGTTCCCGATGCATATTTGCAGCCGATCGAGCAGGCAGGAACAGTCACGCAGATCACCTATGACAGCAAGGACTTTGTCCGTGACGAGAGCGTTATTACCAAGACCGCATACGTCTATCTGCCATACGGCTACGATGAAAACGACACTGAAACACACTACAACATCTGCTACTTGATGCACGGCTGGGGCGGTCATGCAGATGAGTATTTTGAGTATGCAAACATCACGGATATGCTGGACAATATGATCGCAAATGGCGATATTCCGCCTACGATATTTGTATCCGCCACATTCTACAGCGACAATTCCGACACGGACTTTTCAAGCTCCGTTGCAGAGTTACGGCAGTTTCACCGTGACTTTGAGGAATATCTGATGCCTGCGGTAGAGGGGCAGTTTCACACCTACTGCGGTGACAGATATAACATCGTGAAGAAGGCCGATAAGCACAAAACTGCACTAAAGTGTAAAAAACTCCCCGGAACTGCTCATATGAACAGCTCCGGGGAGCATTATTTCGGAATCATATCTTAGCGAGGTATTATCCCTCAATAGCAATATACTTGTGATTTTCCAGCTTCTTAGGCTCTGCCTTCGGAACGCAGATGTTAAGAACACCGTCCTCAAACTTCGCCTTCACATCGGCTTCGGTAACAGTATCACCGATGTAGAAGCTCCTCTGCATTGCGCCTGCATAACGCTCCTGACGGATCAGCTTGCCCTTCTTGGACTTTTCGTCTTTGTCAAGTCCCTTTG
>Ga0256404_1002318_pt1 | contig 42388 bp, 30 predicted proteins | sample RumenRJG_01DNA_FD_185990 | JGI IMG/M metagenome (GOLD analysis project Ga0256404, IMG submission 185990) | Bovine rumen microbial communities from Lethbridge, Alberta, Canada - RJG_01 | ecosystem: Host-associated > Mammals > Digestive system > Stomach > Rumen | place: Canada: Alberta | collected... | reverse complement strand
GGGAGCGCCGGCATCTCTGCCGCGGCAGCCGATGTGGACATAGATAAAGCCTGCATCGGTGTATTCGCTGACATCGGTGTATTCGGTCAGTTCCTCCTGTGCGGAATAGCCCGGGGTGTTGACCGGCACTACGATCGGCGCTGTCTCTGAAGTATAATTGCCGACTTTCGACTCCGTATTGAGCTGGCACGTGTAGGTGCCGTCCATATAGGCGCCGGGGACAAAAATGGCGAGCGTATCGTATTTCTCATCCGGGGAGTTCTCCGCGTATTGAATATTGAGCTGATACCAGACGTCGTCGTCCTCGTTGTACTGCCATTTCGTCATGTCGACCTGGCTGAGGTTTGTCGATACCGTACCGGAGGACAGGCTGCTGACACTGACTGCGGCGGCGGAATCTGATGAGGTGCTGCTGGCATCGGCTGTTGCCGTAACAGTGGTATCTGCTGCTTCTGTTCCGGCAGTTTCCGAAGATTGTGCGGAGGAAACACCGGACGCGGCTCCGGTGCCACCGCAGCCGCTCAGCAGCAGAGCGCCTGCCGTGAGAATGGCTGCTGACTTTCCGACTGTTCTGATCATTTCAAAATCCTTTGATGGCGTCCGGCGGCCGTGTGCCGTCGGTTGACTACGCCCTGCGACCGCCAGCCGCAGAGTGTGAAAAATCAACTGGATGAAATAGTTATCCCATGTATTCCTTAAAACAACCTAAAAATGAAACGACCCGGAAAGACAGTTTGTTTCCGGACAAGGCACTGTGTGCCCACTGTGCGGGTCCGTGTCAGGACCGGCACGTCATCCCCGATGCGGTCTGGTCATCATCTGCTGATTCACTGAAAATTCCATCTGAAAATTCTGCTGTCAATTCCATCTGAAAAATTCTACCATCTGAAAAATTCTGCTTGCCAATGGAGCAATTCGGGAGTAGGATAAGCACAACAATTTGATAACGCTTTAAACCGTTGAAGCGGAGATAACGTATGCAGAGGAACTCTAAGAGAGCCGGGGAGGATGGGAACCTGGCAGGACACCGGCATGCAAATGGACCGCAGAGGGCGCACCGAACGCCGGAGGGCAAGTAGGATGCGACGTCAGGCACACGTCAGTTGCCATGAGTATGATGGTACTCAGGAGAGAGCGCGGAATATTCCGGTTGTCGATGGCAGCTGAGTTGTATCCCGGGAGATTGGAATCACATCCTGTGATTTGTAATCGTCAGCAAGGGGAACACACAGAGGTCAGGCAGTGGAAGATTTTCCGCGAAGCAGGGTGGCACCGCGATTTGTATCGTCCCTGGCAGAACCAGAACATGGTTCTGCCAGGGACGTTTTTATACGCAGAAAACAGAGTCCGCGCAGGAATGCAGTTCATCCGGGAAAATTCATCCACAGGATAGTCCATCCGGCTTCCCCTGTGCGGATGCCGCGGGGCGCGCGGCAGGAGGTACCAGGATGCAGCTTAGAATCAGGCCGTCCATAGAGGAAGTGGTGAAGTTCGCCGCGGAGGAATGCGGCGGGAGCAGGCCGTACCGCCGGTATCCGGTGAGCACGGAGATCTTCGCTGATGTCGCGACGCCGATTGAGGTGCTGCGGAAGCTGAAGAATGTGTCGGCGCACACGTACATTCTGGAGTCCGCGGAGGCGCAGGAGCAGTGGGGCAGATACACCTTTCTCGGATATGATCCGAAGTTGGAGATCACCTGCCTGAACGGGCGGATGACGGTGGGAGATCTTTCCTTTGAAACGAACAATCCGGCGGCGTATATCCGGGATATTCTGGATCAGTACCGCGCGCCGCGGATGGATTACCTCCCGCCGTTCGCCGGCGGCCTGGTCGGCTATTTTTCCTACGATTTTCTGAAGTATGCGGAACCGTCGCTGCATCTCGACGCGGAGGACAGCGAGCAGTTCAAGGATGTGGACCTGATGCTGTTCGACCGGGTCATCGCGTTCGACAATGTGGCGCAGAAGATCATTCTGATCGTCAACATCGATCTGGCGGAGCCGGAGACCGCATACCGCAAGGCGGAGCGGGAGCTGGGGGAGATGGCAGACCTCATCCTGACCGGAAAGGCAAAGGAGGAGCCGGCGGGCGTCCTGCGGTCGGAGGTGCGGCCGATGTTTGACCGGGAGCAGTACTGCAGCATGGTGCGGAAGGCGCAGCATCATATTCATGAGGGCGATATTTTTCAGATTGTGCTCAGCAACCGTCTGGAGGCGGACTACGAGGGCAGCCTTCTGAACTGCTACCGGGTGCTTCGAACCCTGAATCCGTCGCCGTACATGTTCTACTTCTCCGGGACGGATGTGGAGGCGGCGGGCGCCTCTCCGGAGACTCTGGTAAAGCTTGAGGACGGCGTATTGCACACATTTCCGCTGGCCGGGACGAGGCCGCGCGGAAAGACGCCGGAGGAGGACGCGGCTCTGGAGCGGGAGCTTCTGGCGGATGAGAAGGAACTTGCCGAACACAACATGCTGGTCGACCTTGGCAGAAACGATATCGGCCGGATCTCCCGATTCGGCACAGTAACTGTCGAGAAATATCATGAGGTGCTGAAATTTTCCCATGTGATGCACATCGGATCCACGGTGCGCGGAGAGATCCGGCAGGATATGGGAGCGCTCGACGCCGTGAATGCTGTCCTGCCGGCAGGAACCCTCTCCGGTGCACCCAAAATCCGTGCATGCCAGCTGATCAACGATCTCGAAAACAACAAGCGCGGGATTTACGGAGGCGCCATCGGATATCTCGATTTCACAGGCAATCTCGATACCTGCATCGCAATCCGGCTGGCATACAAGAAAAACGGAAAGGTCTTTGTCCGGAGCGGCGCCGGAATTGTGGCGGACTCCGTGCCGGAGAAGGAATATCAGGAGTGCATCAACAAGGCGAAGGCGGTGGTGACCGCACTGGAGGCGGCAAATGATCTTGCTGATTGATAATTACGACAGCTTTTCCTACAACCTGTATCAGCTGATCGGAGAGCTGAATCCGGACATTCGTGTCGTCCGGAACGATGAGCTGACGGTGCCGGAGATCGCGGACCTCGGGCCGGAGCGGATTGTGATTTCGCCGGGTCCCGGGCGCCCTGCAGATGCCGGCGTCTGTGAGAGCGTGGTGCAGGAGCTCGGCGGGCGGATTCCGATTCTGGGCGTCTGTCTTGGAGAACAGGCTATCTGTGAGGCATACGGCGCAGTCGTGGATTACGCGCACCGACTGATGCACGGCAAGCAGTCCATCGCGGCGCTCGACGGGACAAGCCCGATTTTTGCCGGACTTCCGGAGCAGATACCGGTCGCGCGGTATCACTCGCTGGCGGTCAGGCCGGCTACACTTCCGCCGGAGCTGCGCGTCATCGCCACCGCGGAGGACGGCGAGGTGATGGCGGTCGAGGATCGGAAGAAGCGGGTGTATGGCCTGCAGTTTCATCCGGAGTCGATCATGACGCCGGATGGAAGAAAAATTTTGCAGAACTTTCTGAACGAGGAGGAGACATCATGATTAAGGAAGCCATCATCAAAATTGTAAACAAGGAAGACCTGACCTATGAGGAGGCCAGGACGGCGATGCTCGAGATCATGCGCGGGGAGACGACGCCGACGCAGAACGCGGCGTTCCTTGCCGCCCTCTCGACCAAGTCGGCGAAGGCGGAGACAATTGATGAAATCTCCGGCTGTGCCTATGCGATGCGTTCCCTGGCGACGCCGGTGCCGCATCCCGGCATGGAGGTTCTGGAGATCGTGGGAACGGGCGGAGATGGCGCTCATTCCTTCAATATTTCCACGACATCGGCCATGGTGATCGCGGCCGGCGGCGTCAAGGTGGCCAAGCACGGCAACCGGGCGGCCTCGTCGCTGTGCGGCACGGCGGACTGCCTCGAGGCGCTCGGCGTCAATATCCAGGAGGACCCGGCGCTCTGCCTAAAGATGCTGGAGAAGGCCGGATTCTGTTTTATGTTCGCGCAGAAATATCACGCCGCAATGAAGTATGTGGGCGCGATCCGGAAGGAGCTGGGGTTCCGCACGGTATTCAACATCCTGGGACCGCTGACGAATCCGGCGAGCCCCGAGATGTTCCTGCTCGGCGTGTATGACGAGTATCTGGTGGAACCGGTCGCCAAGGTGCTGGTTTCTCTCGGCGTGAAGCGCGGCTTTGTGGTATATGGCAGGGACAGGCTGGATGAGATTTCCGCGAGTGCGCCGAGTGTGCTGTGCGAGATTAAGGACGGCTATTACCGAACGCTCGAGATTGCGCCGGAGGACTTCGGCCTCGCGAGAGGACAGAAGGAGGAGATCGTGGGCGGCACTCCCGCGGAGAACGCGGAGATCACGCGCGGCATTCTCTCCGGCAAAATTCAGGGCACGAAGCGGAATATTGTCCTGATGAATGCCGGCGCGGCGCTGTACATCGGACAGAAAGCCCCGGATATCGGGGAAGGAGTGAAGCTGGCAGCGGAGCTGATCGATTCCGGTGCAGCGATGAGGACGCTGGAAAAGGTGATTGAGGTGTCCCATTCCTGAGGATAATGCGGGAGTGGAGAAAGTGCATCTCTTCTGCGGAATGAGGAGTGAAATGGAAACGATTCTTGACAGACTGGCGGATGCCGCGCGGGCGCGCGTGGTTTCTGCGAAGCAGCAGAAGCCGCCCGGCGCAGTGCGGGCGGAGGCTGAGACACTGGCAGCGGCGGAGCCGGAGAAGGCATTCCGGTTTGAAAAGGCAATCGCGGGGGACGGCATGCATTTTATCTGCGAATGCAAGAAGGCCTCTCCCTCGAAGGGACTGATCGCACCGGAGTTTCCGTATCTTGAGATCGCGAAGGATTATGAGGCTGCCGGTGCTTCGGCAATCTCGGTGCTGACGGAGCCGCAATGGTTCCTCGGAGAGAACCGGTATCTCCGGGAGATTGCGGGGGCGGTGTCGATCCCTTGCCTCAGGAAGGATTTTACCGTAGATCCGTACATGATCTATGAGGCAAAGGTGCTCGGCGCCTCGGCAGTGCTGCTCATCTGTGCGATTCTGGACCGGGAGGAGCTGAAGGACTATCTCGCCGCTGCGGACAGCCTCGGACTGTCCGCGGTCGTGGAGGCGCATGATGCGAGGGAGGTCCGGATGGCAGCGGATGCCGGCGCCAAGATCATCGGGGTCAATAACCGGAATCTCCGCGACTTCACGGTGGATATCGGAAACTGTCTGCGGATGCGGGACGAGGCGCCGGACGGCACACTCTTTATCGCGGAGTCCGGCATCCGGACACCGGAGGATATCAGAACGCTGGAGGCACACGACATCCATGCCGTGCTCATCGGCGAGCAGCTGATGCGGGCGGCGGACCGGCGGGCGGAGCTGCGGCGTCTTGCCGGCGGAGATAGAAAGACGCATCTCAAAATCTGCGGGCTCCGGACACCATCGGACGTGGAGGCCGTGAATGCGGCGGCGCCGGATTTTGCCGGGTTCATCTTTGACCCGTCGCGGAGGCGGTATATCAGGCCGGAGGAGGCGGAACTGCTCCGGCGAAGGCTCGGGAACGGGATCCACTCGGTCGGTGTGTTTGTGAACGCGCCGGCGGAGGAAATTCTGGATGTGCTCAGGTGTTGCCCTGTGGATGCGGTGCAGCTGCACGGGCAGGAGAGCAATGCGGAAATCGAAGCGCTCCGCGCTGCACGGCCGGGGCTGTTTGTGATCAAGGCGTTCCGGGTGGACGGACCGGAGGATGTGGAGCGGGCGGAGACGTCCCGGGCGGATCTGATTTTGCTGGATCATGGAGCGGGCGGCACCGGGGAAGCATTCGACTGGTCGCTTCTCCGGCATGTGAAGCGGCCGTTTCTGCTCGCGGGAGGGCTGTCCGCGGACAATGTGGCGGAGGCGATCCGGCTGGTTCACCCATGGGGCGTCGATGCCAGCTCCTCGCTGGAGACGGATGGTCACAAGGATGCGGAGAAGGTAAAGCGGTTTGCGGCGGCGGTGCGCGATATCAGATCCGGAGCAGAGCGCAGTGCGGGCAAAACATCGTATCCTGCATAGGAAGCAGCAGTGACATGACGGATTCTGTTGAAATGCTTCAAGCGCAAAACATCATGCCCTGCATAGAAAGCAGCAGGGCGAATAGGAAGGAGCGGAGGATGAGTACGAATCCGAGCGGACGGTTCGGGATACACGGAGGGCAGTATATCCCGGAGACACTGATGAACGCGGTGATCGAGCTGGAGGAGGCCTATAATCACTACAAGGAGGACCCGGAATTCCGCCGGGAGCTGACGGCACTCTACCATGACTATGCCGGACGGCCGAGCCGCCTGTATTACGCGGAGAAAATGACGAAGGACCTTGGCGGCGCGAAGATTTATCTGAAGCGGGAGGACCTGAACCACACCGGTGCGCACAAGATCAATAACTGTCTCGGGCAGGCGCTGCTTGCAAAGAAGATGGGCAAAACCCGTCTGATCGCGGAGACGGGCGCCGGCCAGCATGGCGTGGCGACGGCGACGGTCGCCGCGCTCATGGGGATGGAGTGCGTCGTGTTCATGGGAAAGGTGGACACGGAGCGGCAGGCGCTCAATGTCTACAAGATGCGGCTGCTGGGCGCCAGCGTGGTACCGGTGACGGACGGAACGGGGACGCTCAAGGATGCGGTGTCGCAGGCTATGCGGGAATGGAGTTCCCGCATCGACGACACACACTATTGTCTCGGCTCTGTCATGGGGCCTCATCCGTTCCCGACGATCGTGCGCGATTTTCAGGCGGTCATCTCCAGCGAAATCCGGCAGCAGATGCTTGAGAAGGAGGGCAGGCTTCCCGACGCCGTGATTGCCTGCGTGGGCGGGGGATCGAATGCCATCGGATCTTTCTACCATTTCATTGATGATCCGGGCGTTCAGCTCATCGGCTGCGAGGCGGCAGGCCGCGGTGTCGATACGATGGAGACCGCCGCGACCATCAACACCGGTCGTCCCGGCATATTTCACGGCATGAAATCCTACTTCTGTCAAAATGAGTACGGACAGATCGCGCCGGTGTATTCGATCTCCGCGGGCCTGGACTATCCGGGCATAGGACCGGAGCACGCATGGCTCCACGACATCGGCCGCGCACAGTATGTGCCGGTCACGGACGAGGAAGCGGTGAACGCGTTTGAGTATCTCTCGCGGACGGAGGGAATCATCCCTGCGATTGAGAGCGCCCATGCGGTGGCCTATGCCATGAAGCTGGCGCCTTCGATGGGAAAAGACAAAGTGATTGTCATCACCATTTCCGGGCGCGGCGACAAGGACTGCGCGGCGATCGCGCGGTACCGCGGGGAGAACATCCGGGACGATTGAAAAATATGACGCATGCGCGGATTTTGTCTAAGCGAGGTTTCAAAATGAATCGAATTGCAGAGGCTTTTCGGAATCATAAGGCATTTATTGCGTTTATCACGGTCGGCGATCCCGATCTTGAGGCGACGGAACAGATTGTCCGCGCGGCGGTGGAGGGCGGCGCGGATCTCATCGAGCTCGGCATTCCTTTTTCCGATCCGACGGCAGAGGGGCCGGTGATCATGCACGCGGATCAGGTGGCTCTCGAGGCGGGCACCACGACGGACAAGGTCTTTGCCCTGACGAAGAGGCTCCGGGAGACAGTCACCGTCCCGATGGTGTATATGACATACGCCAATGTCGTCTTCTCCTATGGGACGGAGAAATTTGCCGTCAGGGCGGCGGAGGCGGGGATCGACGGCGTGATTCTGCCCGATGTGCCCTATGAGGAGAAGGAAGAATTTGACGGAGTTTTCTCCCGCTATGGCATCGATCTGATATCCATGATCGCGCCCACCTCAGAGAACCGCATCACCAGAATCGCGGGCGAGGCAAAGGGCTTCGTCTACATGGTTTCCTCGCTCGGCGTCACGGGGACGAGAAGTGAGATCACGACAGATATCGGGGCGATGACAGCCCTGGTGCGGAAGGCGGCGAAGGTTCCCTGTGCGGTGGGATTCGGCATCCAGACGCCGGAGCAGGCGGCGAAGATGGCCTCTCTCTCGGACGGCGCCATTGTCGGCTCCGCGATCATCAAAATCATAGATCAATATGGCACAGAGGCGGCTCCTCATGTCAGGGCTTATGTACAGAGCATGGCGGACGCCGTGCATGCGGTAAAAGACTCTGTGCACGGGGCCTGACGGCATCAGAGCATGTGAGTCCTCTGCAGGGGAGAGGCAAAGCAGGTCATGAGTGGATGAAAGTCATTTCAGAGCACGTGTGCTTTATGCAGGATGAAACCGTCGTGTGCCGGCGGCTCCGGTCAGCGCGGGAGGTCCCGGCAGCACGGGGGATGATTTGACTTTCCCCTGCGGATGCAGGATACTGGCAGAACATGGATGAGCGTAGGCGGCCTGCCCGGAGCGGGATATCCGGCTGCCGCAGCGCATCTGATCAGCAGAGGAGCACAGTGCCATGAGCGGACGCGGGGGTGAGCTGTCCCTGGTCTTCACAGGGGATATCGGATTTGACAAATACATGGACGGGCAGTGGAACGACCCGGATCTGATCGCGCCGGAGATTCTTTCCTATCTGTATGACGCGGACCATGTCATTGCCAACGTGGAAGGGGCGATTTCCGGAGCGGGAGCTGATCCCGCGATGGGGAGCACCGGAGCCGCGGCGCAGCTGATGCATACCATGAACCCGGCGGCCGTCCGGGTTCTTTCTCGTATGCATGCCGATATCTGGAATCTCTGCAACAACCACATCATGGATGCAGGAGAGGCGGGCGTGCGGGATACCCTCGCCGCGGCGGAGCAGTGCGGTGTCCGGACGGTTGGCGCCGGCCGGAATATCGAAGAGGCCGCGAGGCCGGTCTTTCTGCCGGAGGCGGGCGGCGTCGGAATATTCAGCGTGGGATACCGGCGCGGCTGCAAGCCTGCCGGGGAGGATCACGCAGGCTGCCTGCTCTGGAACGATATGGAGCGGATACAGCAGACCATCGATGAGATTCACCGGACCTGTCGCTGGTGTATTCTGATTTCCCATGGAGGGGAGGAATTTACCTCTCTTCCTTCTCCCTACACGCGGGACCGCTATCTCCGGTTTCTTTCCATGGGCACCGATCTCATCGTGGCGCACCACCCCCATGTGCCGATGAACTACGAGCGGGTGGGGGACAAAGCCATCTTTTATTCCCTCGGAAATTTCATCTTTGACACAGATTACCAGCGCGCCCAGTTCAATACGGAGAAGGGTATCCTTCTGCGGCTTGCTCTCACGGAGAACAGCTGGGATTTTGACGCCAGAGGCATTCGGATTCTCCGCGGGTCGGAGCACATTGTACCGGCGCCGCTCCCGGACATCTTCGAGAATGTCGGGGAGGAGGATTACGCGCTGCTTGCGCCTCTCGCGGCGAAGATGTTTGTTGCTGCCACGAAGCGGCAGCAGATTTATCTGAATCCGGCAAAATTTGCACATGCCACGGAGGCGGAGTGGCGGGCACATTTTGCCGATCCGAAACGGAGCGGCAGGGTGCCGGGGGAGGCACTGGACTTTCAGATCATCTGCCCGCTGGCGGAGCAGGAGAAGGAGAAGGCGTGGCAGCGGAGTTCACAGAAAAAGGTGATCGCGTATATTTTGAAGCAGATGTGAAGGGCAGGCTGTCAGATTCTTTTTTAGCAGGAAGTCTTGTCTTTTTTGATGGTTAGTTTATACTAACAATAGTTAGTTTAAAATTTATTGATGACAGCGCCAGATCAGAGGGGTGCGCGATAACATCGGAAGGATATGCAATGACATTAAAGGATTTGAAGGTTGGACAGAGTGCCGTGATCACGGAGGTCGGAGGCGAGGGGGCGCTCCGTCAGCATTTTCTGGACATGGGTGTGATTCCGGGAGCGGAGACGACAGTCGTGAAATTTGCGCCGATGGGAGATCCGATGGAGCTGCAGATTCACGGCTATGAGCTGACGCTGCGGCTGGACGACGCCGGAAAGATCGGGGTGAGACGGATCCCGGAGCGAACCAACAAGCATGTCAGGGTGCAGCAGATTCAGCCGTCGGACCATCCGGGACTCGGCGAGGACGGCCGTCTCTACCATCACAAGGGAGATGGAAAGCCGCTGCCGGAGGGAACGGTTCTCACCTTCGCACTTGTGGGCAATCAGAACTGCGGCAAGACGACATTGTTCAATCAGCTGACCGGCGCAAATCAGCACGTCGGGAATTTTCCGGGCGTCACAGTGGACAGAAAGGATGGGCCGATCAAGGGGCATCCGAACACGCTGGTCACAGACCTTCCCGGCATATATTCGATGTCGCCCTATTCCAGCGAGGAAATCGTCTCCAGAAATTTTGTCCTGGAGAACAAGCCGAAGGCGATCATCAATATCGTGGACGCCACGAATATCGAGCGCAATCTGTATCTGACCATTCAGCTGCTGATGATGGATGTGCCCATGGTGGTGGCACTCAACATGATGGACGAGGTGGAGGAAAACCACGGTTCCATTGATATCAACGGCATGGAGACCATGCTCGGGGTTCCGGTGGTGCCGATTTCCGCGGCGAAGGACGAGGGCGTGGACGAGCTCGTGCGCCACGCGATACACATCGCGGAATATCAGGAGCGGCCAAGAAAACAGGACTTCTGCTCCCGGGATGACCACGGCGGCGCGATCCACCGGGCGCACCACGCGGTCGAGGCGATCATCGAGGATCACGCGGAACGGGCCGGACTGCCGCTCCGGTTTGCGGCGGACAAGGCGATCGAGGGAGATCCCCTCATCATGGCGCAGCTCGACCTTGACACCAATGAGCGGGAAATGCTGGAGCATGTCATCGTGCAGATGGAGAAGGAGGGCGGCATGGACCGCTGCGCCGCCATCGCGGACATGAAATTTGATTTCATTGAGCGTGTCTGCGAGGCAACGGTGGTCAAGCCGCAGGAAAGCGTCGGGCGGATCCGCTCCGAGAAAATCGACCGGGTGCTGACTGGGAAATATACCGCAATCCCATGCTTTATCGGGATCATGCTGCTGGTGTTCTATCTGACCTTCAATGTGATCGGCGCTGCGCTGCAGAATCTGCTGGCCATGGGAATCAGCGCGCTCTCCGCGGCGGCCGATAAGGGGCTGACGGCGGCGGGCGTGAACGCTGGGCTGCACAGTCTGATCATCGACGGTATCTTCGAGGGCGTCGGATCGGTGCTGTCCTTCCTGCCGATCGTGGTGGTGCTGTTTTTCTTCCTGTCCCTGATGGAGGATTCCGGATACATCGCGCGCGTCGCGTTCTTCATGGACAAGCTGCTCCGCCGGATCGGCCTGTCCGGGCGCAGTATCGTGCCGATGCTGATCGGGTTCGGATGCACGGTGCCGGCGGTGATGTCCACCAGAACGCTGCCGTCGAGGCGGGACCGCCGCATGACGATTCTGCTGACTCCGTTCATGAGCTGTTCAGCAAAGCTCCCGATTTACACCTTCTTTGTGGCGGCATTTTTCCCGGGCAAAGGCGGACTGATCATGACCGGCCTGTATTTCCTCGGCATTCTGCTGGGCATTGTGACGGCGCTGCTCTTCAAAGACACGCTGTTCAGGGGAGAGGCGGTTCCGTTTGTCATGGAGCTGCCGAATTACCGGCTCCCGGGCGCAAAGAATGTGCTCCAGCTTCTCTGGGAGAAATCGAAGGACTTTCTGCAGAAGGCGTTCTCGGTCATTCTGATCGCGACCATTGTCGTGTGGTTCCTGCAGAGCTTCGGCCCGTCCCTGAATTACGTGACGGATTCCTCGAGGAGTCTGATGGCTCTGATCGCAGGCGCGATTGCACCGGTCTTCCGTCCGATCGGACTCGGCGACTGGCGCATTGTGACGGCACTGATCAGTGGCTTCATGGCAAAGGAGAGCGTGGTCTCGACCCTGGAGGTCCTCTATGGAGGCGGCATCGCCGGCGCAATGACCACACTGTCCGCGGTCAGCATGCTGGTATTCTCCCTGCTCTATACACCATGTGTCGCGGCGATTGCGGCGATCCGGCGTGAGATGGGCGGAAAGTGGGCGGCAGCTGTCGTCCTGTTCCAGTGCGGCGTGGCGTATCTGGCGGCGTTCGCAGCGCATGGCATCGGATATCTGGCAGGCCTGCGGTAACAGCGGCGGATCAATATTTGTTATGGCGGCGCTGACACACCGGTGCTTCATCTGACAAAACAGCGGTCACGGATTTTGACGGATACAGGGAACACGGATTAAGGGAACACGGATTAAGGGAACAGATTAAGGGAACAGATGAAGATAGAACAGGTATGAAAAGCGAGGAGGCAGAGATATGCATGGCATCGATTTTGTGATTATCGCACTGCTTGCGGCGGCAGCCGCACTCGCGGTGCGGAGTATAGTAAAGAGAAGAAAAAGCGGCAAGAGCTGCTGCGGAGACTGCGCATCCTGCAGCAGACGCTGCGGCGGTTAAAAAGCTGAGAGAACGGCGGCATGAAGAAGGGCGAAGGGAAGCATGGCGGCAATTCTACTGACAATATGTGTAGCGGCGGGAATCGCTGCGGCGGCAGCTGCCACGGTGAAGAAATTCCGGCAGGGCGGCGGATGCTGCGGCAGTCATGAGGCGGCTGTGCGGAAGACAGGCGTCCGCTATCATAAACGCGGGCAGTATCCCTGGGAGACACGGCTGACAATCGGAGGCATGACCTGCGACAACTGTGCAAGAAAGGTGGAGAATGCCCTGAACCGTGTCCCCGGAACCTGGGCGAAGGTGAGCATCAGCGACGCCGCCGCAAGAGTCCGGACCGAAGAGAGGCCCGATGAGCAGAGCCTGAAACGCGCGGTTCGCGAGGCCGGATACACGGTCCTGACCATTTTGCCCGCTGTTCGCCGGGAGTGACAGACCGCGGCGGGATCAACAGAAATCAGGTTGCAGAGAAAGAGGAAGGAACGCATGGGAATCGCGGTTTTTGGAGCAGTTTTCGTGGATATCAAGGGATACCCGATCGCACAGTTCATACCGGAGGGACGCAATGCGGGGCGCGTGGTGGAGCTGCACGGCGGCGTGGCGCGGAATATCGCGGAGGATATCGGCAATGTGGAGCTGCGCCCGACGTTTGTCAGCGTGGTGGATGACACCGGGATCGGCGCGGATGTGGTTGCCAAGCTCCGCCGGCATCAGGTGAATGTGGACTATATGGTCCGGCGGCGGGATGGTCTCGGGACCTGGCTCGCGATCTTCAACAATGAAAATGATGTCGTGGCCTCCATCTCCAAACGGCCGGATCTCTCGGGCATCGCCGACATTCTGGACGAGCACGGAGACGAGATTATATCGCAGTGTGACAGCGTGGTCGTGGAAATCGACATGCGCTCTTATATTCTGAAGAAGGTGTTCGATCTGGCGGAGAAGTATCACAAGCAGGTCTATGCCGCGGTCTCCAACATGTCGATCGCCATGGAGCGCCGGGATCTGCTGTCCCGCACGGGCTGCGTCGTCTGCAACCAGGAGGAGGCAAGCCTGCTCTTCTCCGACGACTATTCCGGAAAGAGCCACGAGGAGATGCAGCAGATTCTGGAGGAGAAGCTCTGTCAGACGCGCATCCCGCGCATGGTGATCACCCTGGGCGGAGATGGCGCGGTATACGCGGAGAATACGGAGAAAAATGGGCTGAGCGGCTATGTTCCCGCGCTGCATGTCATGGTGCAGGATACCACCGGGGCGGGGGACTCGTTTTTCGCCGGCGTCGCCATCGGGCTGACGTATGGGAAGACACTGCGAGAGGCCTGCGAGATCGGGACAAGACTTGCCGGGTCGGTGATCGCCACGAAGGAAAATGTCTGTCCCCGCTTCCGGCCGGAGGAATTCGGCATCGCGGAGAGGCCAAAGATCTACGAGGACTGACCTTACCATCAGGACGGTGTTTCAGTGAACAGGTTCATACACAGATTTTCAGGAGATATATAAGGCCACAGGCGCATCGGAGTTCAACCGGTGCGTTTTTCTTTTTCACGAATTGAGTCATAAAAAAGCAAAACGGAGAATAGGTCCGGATGGATCGCGAACGTATACTAAATGCAATTGAACTCGTGAAAAACGGGAGGGGAAGGCAGATATGGGAAGAAAAGGAAAAATAGAGTCGGAGGCAAAGTCCGTATCGAAGGAAAAAGAAAAGGGCATGGGGTTCTGGAAGCTTTTTTCGTGGTCGGCGCGAGGCGGTTCGACTGGTATCGCCACGATGATTATGGGATACCTGACAATTTTCTGTACCGACACCATGGGTATTCCGGCGGCTGCAGTGGGCACGCTGCTGCTGCTGAGCAAATTTCTCGACGGCCTGACGGATCTTTTTGCGGGGTACTTCGTCGACCGGACGCACACCCGCTGGGGCAAGGGACGTCCGTATGAATGGTGCGTGGCCGGTATGTGGCTGAGCACACTTCTTCTGTTCATGGTGCCGGCGCGGTTCAGTACGCTGATGAAACTGGTCTGGATATTCATCATGTATGCGTTTGCCAACTCGGTATTCTACACATTCCTGAACGCGAACGGCACTGTGTATATGGTCCGCGCGTTCAACCGGAAAAAGGATTATGTGGATGTCTCCACATATGGCGGCGTAGTCCCGATCGTGATGGTTCTGATTTTCAATATCATCTTCCCGACATTGATGGGAAAGCTGGCGACCTCGCAGCATGGCTGGGTACAGCTGATCCTGATTTTCTTTGTTCCGATGGTTGTCCTTGGAATGCTTCGTTTCTTTGTCCACAAGGAAAAATATGACGTAGATGTTGAGGCGCACGGCGAGAAGGTCAGATTCCGGGATGTGCTTCTTGTTTTAAGAAGCAACCCCTACATTTACATCATCGCGTTTGGTTCTCTCGTCATGAATATCATCACGAACATGGGAACCGGTGTGTATTACTTTAAGTATATCGTCGGAAATGTCGGGCTGATGAGCGTGACGGCAGCCAGTCAGGTGGTCGTGGTTCCGCTGATGTTCATTCTGCCGCAGATTCTGAAAAAAACGACGGTGGTCAATGTCATCAAAGGGGGCCTGCTGATCACGATTGCCGGTTATATTCTGTTCTTCTTTGCGAACAAAAACATTTTCCTGCTGTCGATCAGCTCGATCCTGACAGGAGGCGGTGTGGTGCCGATGTCCATGCTGTCAGGGCTTCTGATTTTGGAATGCTCGGAATATAATGAGTACAAGGGCATGCGGCGTCTGGAGGGTTCCCTGAGTTCTGTGAACGGTTTCGCGACCAAGGTCGGCGCCGGAATCGGCACCGGCATTCTCGGCATCCTTCTGGGAGCGGCCGGCTATGATGGAACGCTGGCGGTTCAGCCGGCTTCAACCATTACGTTGATCCGTATGATGGCGACAACGGTTCCGGCAGTGATGTACTTGATAGTTTTCCTTATTTTCAATTTTTATACATTGGGCAGGAAGATGCCGGAAATCCAGAGGGAGAATGAAGCGAGACGTCTGGCAGCAGCCGAACAGAAAACGGAAGCAGCCGCGGCAGGGACAGACAGCACAAAGTAAGGAGCCCTTTATGAGATTGAAAAAAAATGTATCGCTGAAGGATTTTATCGACACAGTAAAGAGATGTCAGCACGATGTGTATTTTGAAAGCAATGAAGGGGATCATCTGAATCTGAAATCCACGATTTCGCAGTTTGTTTTTGCGTCGGCAGGCAATGACGAGGAATACCTGCATCAGGGAACGATCGTGTGCGAGAGCGTCTCTGATTATGCGACACTGGCTGACTATATCGAAGAATAAAGAGAGTCTGGTCTGACCCGTGCGCTGCGGTGAAAAGATGCTGTCATGCTGACACACTGCGTGCCGCGTTCGGCAAAACCGCATTCGTGGATTTTGCCCCAGTGAGGTATAGGTATGAAAGCTTCCAGCAATATGGACAAGCGTCTGCGCATGTTTGCCGGTGAGATGTACAGTGCCTGTCAGACAGGGACCTGGTGCTTCAACCGGGAGAGGAATGTCTTTTATTCGACGTATCCGTTCAGCGATGATCTGAGAAATGTTCTGGAAGTGAACGGTATCCTGCAGACCGTTGTGTCCGATCAGGAGCAGCCTCCACGCCCGACAGTTCTCTCGGACAATCTCGATCTCATCTGGATCTATGAAAGGGCTGATCTGGAAAATGGCGGCACGCTTTTCTTCATGGTAGGGCCTGTGTTTCTGATGAGACTCACGCAGGAGACACTGATGAAGAAGCTGGCGCAGCTTACGCTGTCAGTCGCGAAGCGCATGAAATTCACGCGCATTCTGGCAGAAGCGCCGGTTGTGAACATCATGTTTATTGAAGCGGTGTCCCGCATGCTGCATTTTGCCATATATGACGAGTATCTGGGCGCCACGGAGGTATATGTCGGACAAAGGCTGTCAGATGCAGACGAAGAGCATTCGGATACGAAAGATGCGGAAGTGAAGATGGAAACATGGCAGGAGCGGATGCAGAACAGTCTGTTTCAGAAGCCGGATAGAAGTCAGGCGGAAATGCAGGAATATGCGCATTTGCAGGAGCTGCTTCTGCAGGCGGTACGGACCGGAACGCGGGACGCGCAGGATGCGGGAAGTGTTCCTACCGGTGGATTTCATGAATTGTTCCGGCAAGATTCGCTTCGCTCCATCAAGGATAGCCTGTTGATTTTTCAGGGACTCTGCACCCAGGCGGCGCGGGATGGCGGCCTTCCGCTTGAGGAAGCACTGGAGCTGGAGCAGCGGGGTGTGGAGGCAATCGAGCGCGCAACGGATATTGCAGAAGCGGCGCGCCAGAACTGGGATAACTATGAAGCGTTCATCGATGCCGTCCATCAGACAAAGCAGGAAGCGCAGCAGGGCATATCCGTCCCGATCCAGCTCACGATGGAGTATATCCGGCAGAGCTACCGCAAGGACATCGCACTCGCTGATCTGGCACGCAATGTCGGCTATACCGAGTATTACCTGTCACGCAAGTTTACGAAGGAAACTGGCTGGAGGATTCAGGACTATCTGCGGGAGGTGCGACTGGAGGCGGCCAGAGTGCAGCTTCTGACAACCAGAAAGGATATCGACGCCATCTCCTCTGAGCTTCGATTTAAGAGCCGGAGTCATTTTGACCGCACGTTTAAAGAGAAGACAGGAATGACCCCCGCCGTTTTCCGGAAGACCATGGGGCAGGGGATGGAGCAGACGAAGAAATCCTGACAAATCGGGGCAGAGAAAGACGAAACCGTGGCTGGGCTGCTGTGGTTTCGTCTTTTATTATGATTACAGTATCAAAAGGCTGCTATATTCGCGCACTTGCATGCGCGTGGCGGCACAGTAAAGATAATGCATGGAGGAAGTCACGATGAGGATTTACCAGAATCCGGAGGAGACGCCGGAAAGAAGGGCAGACGATTTACTCAGGGACATGAGTCTGGACGAAAAAGTCGCTCAGGTCACCGGTATTTTTCTGGTGTCGGCTGTGGAGCGGATGGCGCCGTTCTTAAAGTTTGGGATTGGGCAGGTCAGTACGCTCGCTTTCCGGGAGCTGAAGACAGGCAGGGAAGCAGCCGGACTGCAGCGGAAGGTACAGAACATGGTGATGGAGAACAGTCCGCATCATATTCCGGCGGTTTTTCATATGGAGGGCATCTGTGGAGCGTTCATTCAGGGAAGCACCAGCTTTCCGTCGGGTGTGAACCGGGGCGCTTCGTTCGACCCGGAGCTGGAGAAGAAAATCGGAGAAATTGTGTCCCGCCAGGAGGCGGCGTACGGCATCACGCAGATCCTGGCGCCGGTGCTCGATATTTCGCGGGATTCCCGCATGGGACGCCAGTCAGAGCCGTATGGCGAAGATCCGACGTTGGCAGCGGCGATGGGAACGGCCTTTGTCAGGGGCGTTCAGGAAACAGAGACGGATGGGCGGCATCCGGAGTCTGCGGCCAAGCATTTTCTCGGGTTTCACGCCTCGGAGGGCGGCGTGCACGGCACAGAGGCAAGGCTCGGACACCGGGTCTTGGACGAAATTTACGGCAAACCGTTCCAGGCAGCCATCACAGAGGGCGGACTGAAAGGGATCATGCCTTGCTACTGCCTGATCGACGGGCTGCCGGTGTCCGCTTCGAGAAAGATTCTGACCGACCTTCTGCGCGGCGAAATGGGGTTTGACGGCGTGACTGTTTCGGATTACGGCGCCGTCAGCAATGTCCACAGCGTACAGGGAATCGGCGAAACGCTGGAGGATGCCGGCTACCGGTGCCTGAAAGCCGGCATGGATGTGGAATTGCCTATGGGGCAGGCGTACGGCGACGGTTAAAGAAATTGTTCGAAGACGGCCGTGCGGATATTTCGTATCTGAATCAGGCCGTCTGGCGTGTGTTGCGGGCAAAGTTCCGCATGGGACTCTTCGAGCATCCCTTTGCTATGGAAGAGACGGAGCGCGAACTTGTCCTTCACCGCGAGACAGACAGGCAGGTATCCGGGCAGATGGCACAGGAATCCATCGTGCTGTTAAAGAACGACGGCGTACTCCCGCTGGCGGCGGAAAAAGACGGCACGCTGCGGGCGGCGGGAAAACCAGTCAGGAAGATTGCGCTCATCGGACCGCAGGCAGTCAATGCCCGCTATTATTTTGGCGGATACACCCATTTGTCGATGGAAGAGGCTATGCATGCCGCCAGAAATTCGATGGCGGGGGTCCGTGGAAGGCAGGAGAGTGAAGCTGAAATCCGTCTGGTGCCGGGGACGCAGGTGCAGGACGATGAATCGGAAGAATTTGACGACATTTTAAAGCTCCAGAAGCCAGATTGCCGGAGCCTGATGGAAGAATTGAGAGCTGAGCTTCCGGACGTGCAGATTGACTGGGCAGCAGGGTACTACAAGGCAGGTGCGGACACATCGCGCTTTGCTGAGGCTCTTGACATCGCGAAGGACGCGGATCTGATCCTTCTGACGCTTGGCGGAAAGAACGGTTCCGGCTCGATCGCCACAATGGGCGAGGGCGTGGACAGCACAGATATCAACCTGCCGGCCTGTCAGGATGCGTTCATCAAAGAAGCGGCAAGTCTCGGCAAACCGATGATCGGCGTGCATTTTGACGGGCGTCCGATTTCTTCTGACACGGCGGATGAATATCTGAATGCGCTGATAGAGGCGTTTACGCCGGCGGAATTTGCCGCGCAGGCGGTTGTGCATGTTCTTACGGGTGCGTACAATCCATCGGGGCGCATGCCGCTCACGACGGCGCGGAACGCCGGACAGATTCCGGTTTACTACAATCATTCGAACGGTTCGTCATGGCACCAGGCCGGCAGCATTGGCTTTCAGGATTATGTGGATCTGCCTCACACGCCCCGGTATTACTTCGGACAGGGGCTTTCTTACACGACGTTTGCTTATCGCGACCTGCAGATTGAGGGAGAGGGCGGGCCGGAGACGCCGGTGCGTGTGTCCTGCCGGATTGCAAACACCGGAACCGTGAAGGGAACGGAGGTCGCTCAGCTGTATCTGAAAGATCCCCTTGCCAGCATGGCGCGGCCTGTGATGGAACTGCAGGGATTTGCCCGCGTGCCGTTGGAACCGGGCGAGGAGAGAGAAGTCATCTTCACGGTGTACCCGGGGCAGATGGCGTTTCTGGATGAGGACGACAATTGGAAGATCGAAAAAGGAACGATTCAGGTCGGCATCGGCGCGGCGAGCAACGATCTGCGGCTTACGGGCTCATTTGAGATTCGCGAGGATCTGAAGATTGAGGGAAGAACAAGAAAATTCTGGTCGGATGTGACCATTCAATAAGGAGGCAGTTATGTTGACAGAACGCTATGACGCAAAAAAGGACCCGATGTGGTCGGAGCCGGTTGTGGATATACAGGAAAAACGGACACGGCATCTCACGGATGGGCGGGATATTCCGTTCTGGTTTGTACATGGGTCATTCCGGGGAACACCTGTGAAGTTCACGTTCTGCTACCCGTTAAAGGAAGCGTATGAGGGACGCTTCTATCAGTATTTGTCTCCATTTCCCGGGCCGGATGAGGAGATGGTTTCCTACAGTACGACCGGCGTAGACGATAAAATCGGCTTCTGTCTGACGCATGGCGCGTATTTTATCGAGACCAATCTGGGGTCGCCTGCCCGCTTCGGAAATTCTCCGGATCCGGACATGACGCCTAAGTCGAGTGCTGCGGCTGCGGAATTTTCCCGGGAAAAAGCATGTGAAATTTATGGATACAAGCATCGTCCATATGGGTACGTCTACGGCGGAAGCGGCGGAGGGTACCGCACAATCGGCTGCATTGAGAACACAAATGCGTTTGACGGCGCGATCCCCTATGTCATCGGTTCTCCCTATGCGATTCCGAACTGTCAGACGACGCGTGCTTATGCCGAGCGGGTTCTGCGCCACAATCTGAAGCGTGTGGCAGATTGCTATGATGCCGGTGGCAGCGGGCATCCGGAAGAATTTTTGACGGGTGAAGAGCAGGCGGCGCTGCAGGAGGCGACGCTGTTCGGGTATCCCCGCCCGAGCTGGTTTGCAAGTGTAGACGGGGATGACGGAGCGCTGCCTGTGCTGCTGCCGGGGATCAAACAGCGGGATCCGGCGTACTTTACGGACTTTTGGGAGAAGCCCGGCTATGAGGGAACGAGTCCGGAGGAATCCGCAAGACGCGACCGGATTCATTTCGATACAAAGGTCCGCTCTGTTTTTCTGCCGGGAAAGAGTGAATCGGAGGAGCAGAAGGCGGAGACCCGGGACGGCGTGAATGACGCATGGCGCAAGATGCTTGCGGATAATGCCCTGGCGGCGGAACCGTATATGACGGTGGACAGCCTGCCGGATCAGAAGGATCCATACTATGGCGGAACCATCCTGACGTTCACGAGCGGAAACGCGAAAGGAAAGAAACTGCATATTCAGAAAGTGGAGGACGGACGTCTCTATTTCAGCGACTGGATCGGGATGGATCCGATTGCGGATACGCTGGGGCTTGTATCCGCGGGCGACATGCTCACCCTCGACAATTCCGATTACATTGCTGTCCAGTATTATCACAGGCACCAGGTGCCGACGCCGGATTATCACGCCTGGGATCAGTTCCGGGACGCAGATCACAGGCCGGTTTACCCGCAGCGCCCGGCTCTTCTGGGACCGCAGTTCACAAGCGGCGGAACCGGCTGCTCGCAGACCGGCAGGGTCGCATGCAAAATCATCATTGTCGCCGGCCTGATGGATGAACAGGCATATCCGTGGCAGGCAGACTGGTACCGCCGCAAGGTCGCGTCGGTACGCGGAGGAAATGACGCGGACTATCTGCGTCTCTGGTATTTTGACAACGCGTTTCATGGCGATGTGACTGAGATGGGAAGCGCGCTGCGGGCGGCCGGGTATATCGGCGGACTTCGCCAGGGACTGCTCGATCTGGCTGCCTGGGTCGAAAAGGGCATCGCGCCGGTTCCGTCCACGAATTATACCCTGCATGGCGGCTGTGTGAGCACAGGTGCAACGGCCGAGGAGCGCGGCGGTATCCAGCCGGTTGCCAGTCTCACCGCTGATGGCAGCAAATGCGTGCACATCCATGCGGGCGACACGGTACAATTCTCCATCACAGGCGCTGTGCCGGCGGGAACCGGATCGTTCACGTCGCTTGAGTGGAGCTTTGAAAACGAAGAAACCTTTACGCCGGGATCATGGACGCTCTCTGAAAACGGGGAAAAGGGAGTATCTGCGGTCACACATACTTACAGCAGGCCGGGCACCTATTTTGCCACAGCGAGGTTTACGGCAGAGCGCCATGGCGACAAAGCGGCGCTCTATACACAGGTCCGCAATCTGGACCGGGTGAGGGTTGTCGTGGAGTGAGAGGTTTCGAAAGAATCCTGTCCTTTATAAATAGCCTGTCGGTGGAATTGCTGATATGATAGCAGGGGACCGGGAACATAATCCCGGAAGCTGCAGTAAAGGAGCAGCGTATACAGCGGCAGGAGAGAACATGATGGGCTATCGGGCAGCTATTTTTGACATGGACGGAACCATTCTCAACACAGCAGAGGATTTGACAGATGCGCTGAATTGGGCACTGGATGCATCAGAACGCCGCGCAGGCTATACGGTGGATCAGGTGCGGCAGTTCTTTGGAAGCGGCGCACATGTCGCCATCGAGCGGGCGCTCGCCGTGGAGAACGGGATGGATATGGAGGATCTCGAGGTGATCGGCGCGACGGACTCGGATTCGGCCAAGGTGTGGAGCGCACAGCTTCTGGCGCGGTATGATGTCAGGGAGTCGGAGGTAAACCACATCCAGGAACTTTTTACACCGTATTATGCGGAACACTGCGATATCAAAACTGGTCCGTATCCGGGGATTCCGGAAGCAATCCGGGATCTGCGGAAAGCGGGACTGAAGACCGCGGTAGTCTCCAACAAGCCGGATGTCGCGGTGCAGAAGCTGGCAGCGGACATTTTCCCTGGTCTCTTTGATGCGTCAATCGGAGAAATGCCGGGAGTCCGCCGCAAGCCGGCGCCGGATATGACGCTCCGGGCGCTGGCTCTGCTCGGTGTGAACAGAGAGGAGGCTGTGTATATCGGCGATTCTGAAGTGGATATGCTGACGGCTGCGAACGCAGGGCTTCCCTGCGTCAGTGTGAGCTGGGGCTTCCGCGGCAGAAGGTTTCTGGAGGAGCACAAAGCGTCCTGTATCGTTGACTCTGCCGCTGAGATGACGGCAGAGATTATGCGGCAGTAGATTGCAGTCCGGGATGCAGCCGTTCAGAGTAATCAGATCAGTCCTCATTCCGGTGGGAAGAGCAGAGCGGTGCTTTACAAGCTCTGCTTTTTTATTGTATGATTTTTAATGTATTTGTTTTTTTACATCTCCGGATAAGTTTTGATTAGAAAGCGTTTTCCAAGAATGTCCGTGTGAATAGAGTGCTGTGCAGAGGCACAGAAAGAACAGGTGACGATGGTGTCATAAGAGGGAGTTCCCGCGGCTCCCATGCCAGGTCACCTTTTCTAATGGCCGGGAGCGGACCGGCTGCCGGAGCTGTATCAGCTTCCGCCGTCTCCCGGCGGGGACGCCGGCGTGATCTGCGTTGTGCAAGGAGGCATCAATGGTCAAATATGTATTTGTAACAGGCGGCGTTGTTTCAGGACTTGGCAAGGGCATCACAGCGGCCTCTCTCGGGCGTCTGCTGAAGGCGCGCGGCTACAGCGTCACGATGCAGAAGTTCGATCCCTATCTGAATGTGGATCCCGGCACGATGAACCCGATTCAGCACGGCGAGGTGTTTGTCACGGACGACGGAACGGAGACGGACCTGGATCTCGGACATTATGAGCGTTTCATCGACGAGAGCCTTGATCATAATTCCAACGTCACCAGCGGGAAGGTGTACTGGGCGGTTCTGAACAAGGAGCGCCACGGCGATTACGGCGGCGGCACGGTTCAGGTGATTCCGCATATCACGAACGAGATCAAGAGCCGGTTCTACCGCCCGACGAGCGAGGAGGAGAAACGGATCGCCATCATCGAGGTGGGCGGCACGGTCGGCGACATCGAATCCGAGCCTTTCTATGAGTCGATCCGTCAGTTCATGCAGGAGGTCGGCCCGAATAACGCGTGCATGATTCATGTCACGCTGATCCCGTATCTTTACGGTTCCCGCGAAATGAAGACAAAGCCCACGCAGGCGTCGGTGCGTGAGCTGCAGCGCATGGGTATCCGGGCGGACATCATTGTCTGCCGCTCCGAATATGAGGTGCCGCAGGAGCTGAAGGACAAGATTGCCCTGTTCTGCAACGTGCCGAGTTCCCACGTGCTGCAGAATCTCAATGCCAACTCCATCTATGAGGTTCCGCTGATGATGGAGAACGAGCATCTCGCGCAGGCGGTGTGCGACTGCCTGAAGCTTCCCTGCCCGGAGCCGGATCTGGGGGAGTGGATGAAGATGGTCGACGACATGAATCACCCGATGCACAAGGTGACAATCGCGCTGGTGGGAAAGTATACGCAGCTTCATGACGCTTATCTCTCGGTCGTCGAGGCGCTGCATCACGGCGGAATCGCCGGCCGCGCGGATGTTGCAATCCGCTGGGTGGACTCCGAGGAACTCGAGGAGAAGGGGTGCGAGGCGATGCTGGACGGTATCGACGGCATGATCATTCCGGGCGGCTTTGGAAACCGCGGCACGGAAGGCATGATCATGGCGGCGGATTATGCGCGGAGAAACAAAATTCCTTATCTCGGCATCTGCCTTGGCATGCAGATGGCGCTGGTCGCCTACGCCAGAAATGTTCTGAACTGGCATGACGCGAACAGCTCGGAACTCAACCCTGACACCACACATCCGGTCATCGATCTGATGCCGGAGCAGAAGAACGTCACGGACCTCGGCGGCACCATGCGTCTCGGAGCCTATCCCTGCGTCCTCCGGAAGGGGTCGCTTGCGGAGAAACTGTATGTGACCTATCACGGGACGGAGAGCGCCCGCAGCCTGCGCCTCGCCGCCGGCGCCCGGGTCGGCACCGTGGCAGGGCTGATGAGCGACGGCGATGACGCCAACGCGGCGCAGAGCATGGAGGCGACGCTTGACGCGCTGCTGAAGACATGCGACGACGAAAATGCTCCGGTACTGATCTCGGAGCGCCACCGTCACAGATATGAAGTCAACAATGAATACCGGGACGCCTTCACAGCAGCGGGACTCGTGCTGTCAGGCACCTCACCGAACGGCCACATCGTGGAGATGATGGAGCTGCCGGAGGAGACGCATCCGTTCTATATCGGAACACAGGGACACCCGGAGTTCAAGTCCCGTCCGAACCACGCGCATCCGCTGTTCGCAGGGCTTGTGAAGGCAGCGGTAGAGCATGCGGAATCTGCGGAGGAGAAGAAAGCTGATGAGTGAGGACAGAAGTCTGATCGGCCGCTCCGGCCATGGCAGTGTCCGGGAGGGCGCGGAAGCGCGCAGTGTTCTCTTTGAAAATCGGTTTCCGGAGGGAGAGGAGACGGACGGCATACATGAGGAATGCGGCGTCTTCGGCATCCGGGCGCCCAGGGATACGGATGTCGCACACATTACGTACTGTGCGCTGACCGCGCTGCAGCACCGCGGGCAGGAATCCGCCGGCATCGCGGTCAACCGGGAACGGACCATCGTCTGTCACAAGGATCTCGGGCTGGTTCATGAGGTGTTCAGCCGCCAGATGCTGGATGAGCTGGATGAATATAACCGCCCGGACAAAATCTGCGGCGGAGAGGCGTATGCCACGATGGCGGTCGGGCATGTGCGGTATTCCACCAGCGGCTCCGTGACCCGGGAAAATGCCCAGCCCATGGTGGTCCGTCATGTCAAGGGACAGCTCGCCATCTGCCATAATGGCAATCTGGTGAATTCCTTTGCCCTGCGCCGCAGCCTGGAGCTTCAGGGCTGCATTTTCCATTCCACCAGCGACACCGAGGTCATTTCCTATCTGATCACACGCAAGCGCCTGAGCTGCGGCGCGATTGAAGAGGCCGTGAGCCGGACGATGAACGAGCTGGAGGGAGGCTACTCTCTGGTCGTCATGTCCCCGGCCAAGCTGATTGCCTGCCGCGATCCGCACGGCTTCCGACCGCTGTGTCTCGGCACCATGGAGGACGGCAGTGTCATCTTTGCCTCCGAATCCTGCGCGCTTGACGCCATTGGCGCAAAATTCGTGCGGGACATTCTTCCGGGAGAAATCGTGATCGCCGATAAAAACGGTGTCCGGACAGACCGCCGCCACTGCAGCCCCGCTCTGCTGGCTGCGGCTGCATCGTCTGAGGCAGAGAAGACCGCAACTGCCGGCGCAGAGGAAAAGATGATCCTGTCCGCCCTGGAGGACGCGAAGGGAGAGACGGCGGAGGAGACGGTGCTGTCGACCCTGGAGGGTATGAAGCAGGCGCCGCAGAAGACCAGCCACTGTATCTTCGAGTACATTTATTTTGCGAGACCGGATTCTGTCATCGACGGCGTGTCGGTGCACGACTACCGCGTCGGAGCGGGCAGGGAACTGGCCATCGAGCATCCGGCAGACGCGGATCTGGTCATCGGCGTTCCGGATTCCGGACTCGATGCAGCCACCGGTTTTGCCGAGGAATCCGGGATCCCGTATGCACTCGGCCTCATCAAGAATAAATATATCGGCAGAACCTTCATTGCGCCGTCCCAGCAGGAGCGCACCAATCTGGTGCGGCTCAAGCTGAACGCGATCCGGAGCGTCATCGAGGGCAGGCGGGTCGTTCTGATCGATGACTCGATTGTGCGCGGCACGACATCGGCGCGGATCATTCAGCTGGTCCGGGACGCAGGAGCGAAGGAAGTGCATATGCGTATCTCCTCACCGCCGTTCCTGAATCCCTGCTATTACGGCACAGATATTGACTCTCGGGAGAATCTGATCGCCTGCCATCACACCATTCCGGAGATCGCAGACATCATCGGCGCGGATTCGCTCGGCTATCTGAGCGTGGAGGCGGCAAAACGGCTGGCCAACATCCGTGCGGACGGGAAAAAGCCGGAGCCGGGCAGAGATTTCTGCTGTGCATGCTTCAACGGCGACTATCCGACGGCGGTGCCGGAGGTTTACTCCAAGGACAGGATGGAGCTGTAAGGCGGACAGGAAAGGGGCTGAGTCTATGTTTACAATCAATGAGAATTATCTGAAGCTGCCGGGAAGCTATCTTTTCTCGACCATTGCAAAGAAAGTCTCCGCCTATCAGGAGGAGAACCCGGAGGTTGAGATCATCCGGCTCGGCATCGGAGATGTGACCCAGCCGCTGTGTCCTGCAGTCATCGGGGCGCTGCACCGTGCAGTCGATGAGATGGGGCAGCAGGAGACCTTCCGCGGCTACGGACCGGAGAACGGTTACGCGTTCCTCCGGGAGGCGATGGTTCGGACGGACTACGCCGCCCGCGGCTGTGATATCCGCCCGGATGAGATCTTCATCTCGGACGGCGCCAAGAGCGATTCGGGTAATATTCAGGAGATTTTCGGCCTTTCCAACACGGTGGCGGTCTGCGATCCGGTCTACCCGGTTTATCTCGATACGAACGTCATGGCCGGCAGAACCGGGGAGTACAATCGGGAGAAGGCAGGGTTTGACGGCGTACTGTATCTGCCCTGCAGCGAGGAAAATGGTTTTGCACCGCAGATTCCGGAGGACGGGACCTGTGATCTCATCTATCTCTGCTCTCCGAACAATCCGACCGGCGCGGTGCTGACGAAGCCGCAGCTGCAGGCGTGGGTGGATTATGCAAACCGGAACGGCGCGGTGATCATTTTTGACGCGGCATATGAGGCCTATATCACCCAGCCGGGCGTGCCCCACAGCATTTATGAGTGCGAGGGAGCAAGAACGTGCGCTATTGAGCTGCGGAGCTTCTCCAAGAATGCCGGCTTCACAGGACTGCGCCTCGGCGCGGCGGTTGTGCCGGCGGACCTCACAAGAACGGTAACCTATACCAGCCCGGAGACCGGGGAAACCATCACGGAGGCGGTGCCGCTGCAGAGACTCTGGACCCGCCGCCATGGAACAAAATTCAACGGCGCGCCGTATATTGTCCAGCGGGCAGGCGAGGCAGTCTATTCGCCTGAGGGACAGGAGCAGACCCGGGCCCAGGTCGCCTATTATATGCGCAATGCCGCTTACATCCGTACGCATCTGGCGGATGCCGGCTTCACGGTGTACGGCGGGGAGAACGCGCCGTACATCTGGCTCCGCACGCCGGGAGAAATGACAAGCTGGGAATTCTTCGACCGTCTGCTCACGGAGGCGGGCGTCGTCGGAACGCCGGGATCCGGCTTCGGGCCGCACGGGGAGCATTTCTTCCGCCTCACGGCATTCGGCACTTACGAGAACACGGTGGCCGCGGTGGAGCGGATGATCCAGTGGAAGAATCAGACCGGATCGGGAGACAGCCATGAAGACAAATGAAGATGTGATGGAGCTCATGGAGGAGGAGAACGTCAAATTCATCCGCCTCGCATTCTTTGATGTATTCGGGAATCAGAAAAATATCGCGATCATGCCCGGCGAGCTGCCGAGAGCGCTGAAGTATGGGATATCCATCGACGCCTCGGCGATTCACGGGTTCAGCACGGAGGAGAAATCCGATCTCTTTCTGAAGCCGGATGTGAGCACGGTATCCATCGTGCCCTGGAGACCGGTGGACGGGCGCGTGGTGCGGATGTTCTGTGACATCTGCTATCCGGATGGGCGACCCTACGAGAAGGACACCCGCTACATGCTGAAGCAGGCGGTGAAGGCCGCGGCAGAGAAGAAGGTCAGTGTGAATTTTGGCCCGGAGCTGGAGTTCTATGTGTTCCGGAAGGATGAAAACGGGAACCGGACTACTGAACCGATCGATCACGCCGGATATATGGACTGCGAGCCGATGGACCGCGGGGACAACATCCGCAGGGAGATCTGCTTCACGCTGATCGACATGGGGATCACGCCTGAGGCTTCGCACCATGAGCAGGGGCCGGGACAGAATGAGATTGATTTCCGGTACAGCGACGCCATGACCACGGCCGACAACACTTCCACCTTCAAATGGGCGGTGCGCAGCATCTGCGAGAGCAACGGGCTGTCCGCGGACTTCTCGCCGAAGCCGCTCAAGGATGCGCCGGGCAATGGCATGCATATCAATATGTCCGTCGAATGTGAGGACGGGGTGGATCGTTCCCCGGCGTTCATGGCGGGCATCATGAAATATATCCGCGATATCACCCTGTTCCTCGATCCGCGGGAGGAATCCTACAGCCGTCTCGGCCGCCAGAAGGCGCCGGAATACGTGAGCTGGTCTGAGCAGAACCGCTCCCAGCTGATCAGGATTCCGGCCTCAGAGGAGGAGAGAAGGCGGATCGAGCTCCGCTCGCCTGACCCGTCGTGCAATCCGTATCTGGCATACACGCTGCTGATTTATGCAGGTTTGTCAGGTATAGAGGAAAATCTGGAGCCTGCGCCGAGTCTCGACATGAATCTGTTCACAGCGGATGCAGCAGTCACCGACGGCCTTGCCCGCCTGCCGGAGACGCTTCAGGCCGCGGCAGCAGTGGCGGAGCGCAGTGAGTTTGTCCGGAAATATGTGCCGGAGGATATTATCAGACTGTACGGGAAACGATAAATTATGATGACTGGCAGGGATAAATGCGGCGCGGTGATCGTGACGCAGAGCACAGCTACATACAGCTCGATCCGGGAGGTGCTGGCCGGCGTGTTTCAGACGACCGTGCAGGCGACTTCCATGGCACAGGCCAGGCAGAAGCTCCTCGAAAAGGGAGATATGGCGCTTATCGTGAATACGCCGGCAGTGGACGAGTTCGGCGTGGAGTCGGCAGTGGATATTGCAAGTCACGAGGTGCCGGTTATTGTCCTGGTCCCCGCGGATGTCTATGACCGCGCGGTATACCGGACACGGGGCGCCGGTGTCTTTGTCCTCGCAAGACCGGTGCGCGGGCAGATTCTGGTGCAGAGCGCAAATCTCCTGCTGACCTCGCACCGCCGGATTGCGGAGCTCCGGGCGGACAACGACCGTCTCAGCCGCCGGATGGAGGAGCTGGGACTGATTACCAGAGCAAAATGTCTGCTGATTGAGAAGAAGGGCATGACGGAGGAGACAGCGCACCGCTATCTGGAGACTGAGGCAATGAATCATTCGCTCACGAAGCGGGAGGTGGCGCAGCAGGTGCTCCGGGAGCTGGACTGACCCGGACCGGGCAGCCGGATATGTATATTCATAGCGTGAGACAGCAGCAGGCAGCCGGGGAACCGGAGCATTCCGGACCGGGCAGCTGAATGCATTTTGACGGCGGGAAATGTTTTTCCCGCTTTTTCTGTGGTAAAATCTGCTTAGCTGTACCGCGCCGCCTGCAGAAAACGGAGGAGCTTTGCCATGTTCTGTCCGGTTCGCGGGGGCCGGTGTGTCAAAAAATGAAATCCTGCAAGGAGGAAATACCTATGCTGAACGTATCGATCTGTATCGGAAGTGCCTGCCATATGAAGGGATCCAAGGAGGTGATTGCGCGCCTCAAGAAGCTGATCGCGGAGAACCATCTGGAGGATAAGGTCTCCCTCAGCGGATCCTTCTGCACCGGGAACTGCCAGCATGCTGTCTGTGTGACGATCGGAGACACTCTGTATTCGCTGTCACCGGAGACCACCGAGGACTTTTTCCGGAATGAAATCATGACCAGAGTCAGTGCCTGAATCATCGTATGAGAATCATTGAGTTTAATTCCACCAAATGCAAGCACTGCTATAAGTGTGTCCGCAACTGTACCGTGAAGGCTATTGCGATCCGAAACGAGCGGGCGGAGATCATCGGCAGCCACTGTATCCTCTGCGGCCGTTGTCTTCAGGTGTGTCCGCAGTCGGCCAAGACGCTTTCTTCCGAACTGGGAGAGGTGAAGGCCATGATCGCCGCGGGGCAGAAGGTGGTGCTCACGCTGGCTCCCTCCTATGTGGGACTGCTCAAGTATCGGACGATCGGTCAGGTCCGGAATGCGATGATGCGGCTGGGATTTGCCGATGTGGCGGAGACATCCGAGGGCGCCGCGGTGGTGACGAGGGAGTATGTCCGTCTGATCCGCGAGGGAAAGATGGAGAACATCATCACGACCTGCTGCCCGAGCGTGAACAACCTGATCGAGATGTATCATCCGTCGCTGGTGAAGTATCTGGCGCCGGTCGTCTCCCCGATGATTGCGTCCGGGATGCTGATCAAGCGGAGAATGCCAGGGGTGAAGGTTGTGTTCGCCGGCCCCTGCATCGCCAAGAAGAGGGAGGCCCGCGATCCGCGCCACGCCGGATATATTGACGCGGTTCTCACCTTTGAGGACCTGGAGAGCTGGCTCGCGGAGAAGCACATCGACATCGGCACATGCGACGACACACCGTTCACCATGGATCCGAGTATCAACCGACTCTATCCGGTGACGGGCGGCGTTCTGAAATCCGTCCGGGCGACTCTGTTCAGCGAGACCCGCAATCACCCGGAGGAACAGGCAAAGAGCGGCGTCTGGGACGCACAGCGCCCGGACGGCACGTGGAGCCACTACCGCAAATTCTACGTGCACGGCGCGCAGGACTGCATTGACCTGTGCCACGATATGGAAGCAGGCGGCGTGTCCGGCTGCTTCATTGAGATGAATATGTGTGCGGACGGCTGCATCAAGGGACCTGCGGTGGACGACCGGGATGTCTACAAATATAAGATCAAGCTGGACATGAGCGAGGCGATTCCAAAGCAGGCAGCATCGGAGGAAACGGTGCGTAGGCTGATGGAGGGCCTTGATTTTGCCAAGACGTTCGAGGACCGGTCCCTGCACGACCCGGTGCCGACGGAGGAGCAGATCCGGGAAATTCTTGCCAAAATCGGGAAATTCAGGCCGGAGGATGAGCTGAACTGCGGCGCCTGCGGATACCGATCCTGCCGTGACAAGGCGATTGCGGTCTTTCAGGGGAAGGCGGAGCTCGACATGTGTATTCCGTACATGCACCAGAAGGCGGAATCCATGGCGAACATGATTCTCCAGGAAAGTCCCAATGCCGTGATCATGGTGAGCCGGGATCTGCAGATTCTCGAGTACTCCGACATCGGCGAAAAATTTTTCGGTGTTTCCAGAGCCGACGCCCTGACCAAAAAGCTTGGGGACCTCTTCGATCCGTCCGGCGTGCAGCGCGTCTTTGAGACGGGAGTGGGCGTGCACGGCTGTAAGGTCGCCTATCCGGCCTACGGCCTGATCACCCTGCAGAACATCGTCTATATTCCGAAGCAGGATTGTGTCCTGATGACGATCACGGACATCACCGGGCAGGAGAAGAAGGCGCGTGAGGAATATGAGAACCGCCTGCATTATATGAATATGGCCGGGAAGGTCATCCGGGAGCAGATGATCACGGCGCAGAAGATCGCCTCCCTGCTGGGAGAGACCACGGCCGAGACGAAGACCACCCTGACGAGGCTGTGTGATTCCATCCGCGCGGAAGGCGACGGCATGGATGACCAGGCGGCGGAGAGTACAGACGCCGGGATATTGGAGCGGGCAGAAAAGGGTGGTGCAGAGAAGAAAACGAAGGAGGCTGCTCTCCGCGGCGGAGCTGCAGACCAACGGGGTACAGCAGGGACAGATGGAAAAACAGTCGCGGCGTGCGGACCGGATGAGAAATCTGACAGGAAGACAGAGATGCAGGGCGGTCAGCCTGTATCAGATGCGTTTCGTCTGGATGGTCTGAATCTTGATGTGGCGGCTGAAAAACGCAATCCGGCCAATCCGGTGAAAAAATATCACATCGTGGAGAAGTATCAGAAGAAGGGATAAGCCGTCTGCGGGATGAAGTTAGCAAAACGCTCCGGATCATGGAGCGCGTCGAGAAGGGCTGGTCTGTGGATGGCCGAGGCAGGCAAAACGGAGACTGCCGAGGATGACAGGCGGCGCTGCAGATACCAGACAGCCATGGAACGGAGAGCGGGCCGGAGGCAGCATGAGCGTCACGACAGAAATCGCATATAAGAGCCTGAACCACTACGGCGAAATTCTCTGCGGAGACCGCGTGCAGATCGTGCACCGGAGGGACTCGGATATTGTGGTACTGGCGGACGGGATGGGAAGCGGCGTGCGCGCCAACATGCTTTCGACGCTGACGAGCCAGATTTTCGCCAGAATGCTGGAGGAAGGCGCGCACCTGGATGAGTGTGTGGAAACGGTGGTAGACACGCTGCCGAACGATCCGGTGACCCATGTGTCGTATTCGACCTTCACGGTGCTGCAGATTTTTCATGACGGACGGGCGACACTGATTGAGTATGAGAATCCGGAATGCGTCTTTATCCGGGACGGAGAGGTCCTCAGGATTCCGCAGCATGAGCGGATCGCACACGGAAAGGTGGTCAATGATTACCGTTTCACGGTGAGGACCGGGGATACCTTTCTTCTGATGAGCGACGGGACGATTCACGCCGGGGTCGGACAGAAGAACAGCTTCGGATGGCCGTGGGAGGACATCGCGGATTTTGCCCTGAAGAGCTGGAAGAAGGGGAAATCGCCGATGCGGCAGGCGATCCGGCTGTGCGATGCCTGCAACGAGCTGTACGACGGCAGACCGGGGGACGATACCACGGTCGCCTGCATCCGCGTGACAGAGGAGAAGGTCGTGCACCTCATGACGGGACCGGCCAAAAATCCGGATGACGACGGGAGAATGGTGCGGGAGTTCATGTCCGGGGATGACGGTGTGACCCGCATTGTGTCCGGCGGGACGAGCGCGACGATTGTGTCCCGCGTGCTCGGACGGCCTCTGCAGGTATCGCTGGATTACGAGGATGCGGACATTCCGCCGATGGGAGAGATCGAGGGCATTGATCTGGTGACAGAGGGTGTGCTCACGCTGGCGGAGGTGATCCGTCTCATCCGGGAATATGCGGACACGAACAAGGTGAACCGGGCTTTCTTCCGCAAGCTGGATGAGCCGAACGCCGCGGCGCGGATTGCCAGGGTGTTTATTGAGGACTGCACGAGCGTCGTGCTGTATGTGGGAACGGCGGTAAACGCAGCCTATCAGAATCCGGACCTGCCGCTGGAGCTGGGCATGCGCCAGAATCTGACAAGGCAGCTGACAGATGCGCTCAGGGCAATCGGCAGGCCGGTTGAACTGCATCTGTACTAGCTGAGCGTCTCCTGGCTGGGAGAGCAGTGTCCATGACAGATGAACGTTTGCCCGGCTTTGTTCAGAAATATGTACAGCGGGACGGACCCTTTCCCCTTGAAGGAAGATTGTTAATCAATTATCATACCTGTGGAAACAGACCGGGCAGAAGCCCGGAAGCAATAAACGCCGTCATGCCGGGAAGGGAATGCACCGGTGTCTGAGCAGGCACGGCGGAGCAGATTTTGCAGAAACAACCGCATTCCAGGGAGGAATCTATGGTTACGAATGACAAGACAACCTTCGACATCACCCAGAGGGTGTTCTATGAGGTGGCAAAGCTTGCATGGAACGGAGAGCTCGAGGAGAAGAAAGAGAATCTGCCGGAGGAGATGATTCCGGGACCGCACGCGCAGTATCGCTGCTGCATCTACCGCGAGCGGGAGATCATCCGGGAGAGAGTCAGAATGGCCCGCGGTATGTGCCCGGGAACGAAGGACACAACCAATATTGTGCAGGTCATCCCGGCGGCGTGCGACGACTGCCCGCTGTCCTCCTATACGGTGACGGATAACTGCCACGGCTGTCTTGGACATGCCTGCTATAATTCCTGCCGCTTCGGCGCGATTTCCTTCTCACACGACGGAAACAAGAACCGGGCGCATATTGATCCGGCGAAGTGCAAGGAGTGCGGTATGTGCTCCCGCGCCTGCCCTTACGGGGCCATTGTGGATTTGGTCCGTCCCTGCAAGAAGGCCTGCCCGGTCGGCGCTATTACGATGGATCCGGAATCCGGACTCTGCCAGATTGATGAGAGCAAGTGCATTCAGTGCGGCCACTGCATTCATGCGTGCCCGTTCGGCGCGATCGGAGCGAAGACTTTTATCGTCGATGTCATCAATATGATCCGCGCAGGAGAGAAGGTCTACGCCATGATCGCACCTGCCGTCGAGGGACAGTATGGCAAGGACATCACGGTGGATTCCTGGAGAGCTGCGCTCAAAAAGGCAGGCTTTGCCGATCTGCTCGAGGTAGGACTGGGCGGCGATTTGACGGCCGCAGCCGAGGCGGACGAGTGGGCCGAGGCGATGGAGGCCGGAGAGGGCAAGACGACATCCTGCTGCCCCGCGTTCGTCAATATGATTCACAAGCATTTCCCGGAGCTGAATGACAAGATTTCCACGACAGTCAGCCCGATGTGCGCTGTCTCCCGCATGATCAAGGAAAAGGAGCCGGATGCCATCACGGTATTTATCGGGCCCTGCCAGGCAAAGAAGAGCGAGATCCTCGACACCAGCATTTCCGGGAATGCGGACTATGTTCTGACATTCGATGAGGCATTCCAGATGCTGCAGGGCAAGGGAATTGACCTGGAGCCGGTGGAGGAGTTCACACAGCAGGCATCGGTCTTCGGCAAGCGGTTCGGCAACAGTGCAGGTGTCGCCGGAGCTGTGCTGCAGTGCATGAAGGAGCAGGGTGTCGATACGTCGAACCTGAAGGTGAAGGTCGCCAACGGTGCAGCGGAGTGCAAGACGGCGCTCACGCTGATGAAGATGGGACGGCTGCCGGAGAAGTTCATGGAGGGTATGGCCTGCGAGGGCGGCTGCGTCCAGGGACCGAGCCGTCAGAGATCTCTGCAGGAACTCACCAAGGACCGCGATGCGATGATTGGCCGGGCGGACAAGCGCGAGGTGCATGAGAATCTGAAGATGCAGGACGCGGAGCACGTGCGGATGCACCGCGGAGAGGAAGTGTAAGACTGCCGGGGCTGTAGCCGGAGCAGCAAAATAATTCAAGGTAATGCAAGGCGGCGTCAGCTCTTCGGGAGCAGCCGCCTTTTTATGCAAGAAAGCAAATGAGATGAAGAATTTTGACAGGGAATTTGCCACGGCGCCGATGTGGCCGCTCATGGGAAAGATGGCGCTGCCGTGCGTGGCGGCGCAGCTGGTGAATCTGCTGTACAGCATAGTGGACCGGATTTATATCGGCCATATCCCGGACGTCGGCGCGGACGCTCTCGCAGGGGTGGGTGTCTGCAGCACGGTGATCATTCTGGTGTCAGCATTTGCCCAGTTTGTCGGAGGAGGCGGCGCGCCGATTGCCTCCATCGCGCTGGGACAGGGCGACCGGGACCGCGCGGGCCGGATCCTGAGTCAGGGGATGACGCTTCTGATTTTGTTTACGGTGCTGACGATGCTTCCGATCTATCTGTTTCTGCGTCCCATTCTCTTTGCGGTCGGCGCGTCGCCGGCGACGCTTCCCTATGCGGAATCGTATCTGTCTGTCTATCTGGTGGGGACGTTTTTCGTCATGGTGAACACAGGTCTGGCAGCCTTTCTGAATATTCAGGGGAGGCCGGCGCTCTCGATGGCGGCAGTGTCTGTGGGCGCCGGAGTCAACATTGTGCTGGATCCGATTCTGATGTTCGGTGCCGGCATGGGAGTGGTCGGCGCGGCAGCAGCCTCGGTGATCTCGCAGGGGATCAGTGCTGGGATCATTCTGCACAGTCTGTTCTCTCCGAAGGCGGCTCTCCGGATTTCTGCGGGCAGGATGAAGCCTGAGAGGAAAATCATCCAGGGAATGCTGGCGCTTGGGGTCTCGCCCTTTGTGATGACGAGCACGGAGAGTCTCATCGGCCTTGTCATGAACAGCGGGCTGCGATCCTTTGGCGATATTTATGTCAGCGCACTCACCATTATGCAGAGCGCCATGCAGATGGTGAGTATACCGCTGCAGGGATTCGGACAGGGAGCAAGTCCGGTACTCAGCTACAACTACGGGCATGGGGACAGGGGCCGCGTCAGGCAGGGCGCCCGGGTGGTCATGACCGTCATGGCCAGCTATAATTTTGCCCTGTTTCTGTTTATGATTCTGAATCCGGGACTGATTGCGCGCATCTTCACGTCAGATCCGGCGCTCATCGCCGTCGTCCGCCGGGTGATGCCGGTTTTCCTCCTCGGGATGACGATCTTCGGTCTGCAGCGTGCCTGTCAGAATACGTTTGTGGCGCTCAATCAGGCGAAGGTCTCTGTATTTATCGCACTGCTGCGGAAGGTGTTTCTGCTGGTGCCGCTTGCACTCATTCTGCCGCACTTTTTCGGCGTGATGGGAATTTACGGTGCAGAGGCTGTAGCGGACGGCACGGCGGCCGTGATCTGTACGCTGCTGTTTGTCAGGCGTTTTCCGCGGATCCTAGCTGGAATGGACAGCGCAGCGGAAAACGAAATGGACGGCGCAGCGGAAAACGAGAAAGAAAAGGCCGAACGCTGACGGGAAAGATGGGAGACCGGCGCCGGGAAATCCGGCGCGGATATGTGAAAATGGGGTATAATAACCCCCGGCATAAGAATCCCCGGCATCAGAATGCATGTCTGTGCCGGGGATCATTGGATATCCGTTCGATCGGAATGAATCCATGACTTCATTTATTTCAAGCCTCGCTTGTTGAGTTTTCTCACTTCGTTATTGGTACTCATAAGCCATCTCCCTCGCACACGGGGGTCAGCGGGTACGAATGACGGAGCTGTCATTTTCCGATGTACATATGATTCTCGAACTGATCTCCATAAACCTTCAGAAACGATGCGATTTCTTTAAAGAATTTCATACCGAACTCCTTTCCGGAACATACCGTTCCTCTGTTCATCCCCTACTTATCATATGGAGAAGCTATTCATTCGCCTCTCTTGTTCTGATTATGGTATAACACTATACTGATAATATGTGAAATACATATTATAAAGCATTAATAATATAATATAGATATAATAATATGCGGCATTGTCAGGAACCATTGCCAGGGTCGGGCGATAAAGCATTGGAAGACAGCGGATGAAGACAGTGGTCCGTGCCAGAGAAAACAGCAGGAGCGCAGTCATCTTGCGGAACTTCGTAAGATGAAGATCTGTGAGCTTGAGAAGATCGCGGATGCCGATCCGGATGCTCCGAAGCCCTTACAATAATTTGCCAGGAAGTATCCGGAGTTTTGCTGGCTTGAAGGTGATACAAGTGACGGCGGTTTCACCTTCCAAATTCCACTTGCCACGGTTCCAATGGCGAGCATATTGCTGCGCGGATTTCCGCCAAAGCAATACTGCCAAGTCTCCTGGGTACCCCAGCGGGCATTGCTAATGACAGGGATTCCCAGTGTGCCGATTCAATAACCAAAGGCATTCATGCATCCAAAATCAGAGACCGATTTGTTTTCATAAAGAAGAACGTCGGTCTTTCTTTATATCCTGAGAAAGGGAAACTGAATGATCAGATCATGAAACAGGGTTGCAGAAGTTGTGGAATTCCGTGCAATGGAAGAGGCTTTGTGTTAAAGTTTCTTCAAATGTCTGAAAGATGATAATTGTGCGCCCTGCGGGGCGGGAGGAGAGCAGCGTTATGGAGATGCAGATGGAATTTATCCGGAAGCTTCCGATTCCGGCGGACCTGAAGAAGCAATTTCCGGTGACGGAGAAGATTCGGGAGATCAAGGAGCAGCGGGACGAGGAGATCGCCGGAATTTTCCGCGGCGAGGATCCGCGCTTTCTGCTGATCATCGGTCCGTGCTCCGCAGACCGGGAGGACGCGGTACTCGACTACATGACGAGGCTCGCCCGGGTGCAGGAGAAGGTGAAGGACAAAATTTTTATCATCCCGCGTGTCTATACGAATAAGCCCCGCACCAAGGGCGTCGGCTATAAGGGCATGCTGCATCAGCCGGATCCCGACAAGGGGGAGGACATGCTGGCGGGGCTTATCGCGATCCGCGAGATGCACAGCAGGGTGATCCGGGAGACCGGTTTCACCTGCGCGGAGGAGATGCTCTATCCGGAGAATCACCGCTATCTGTCGGATCTGCTCAGCTATGTGGCGATCGGCGCGCGCTCGGTGGAGGATCAGCTGCACCGCATGGTGGCGAGCGGCATCGGCATCCCGGCAGGCATGAAGAATCCCACCGGCGGCGATATCAGTGTGATGATGAATGCCATGGTGGCGGCACAGAGCCGGCAGAAATTCATCTACCGCGGCTGGGAGGTGCAGACGACCGGAAACCCGTACGCGCACGCCATTCTGCGCGGCTATGTGGACCGGTTCGGCCGCAGCCATCCGAACTATCACTACGAGGATCTTCAAAATCTGTTTGATGAATATCAGAAAACGGATCTGGAGAATCCGGCTGTGATCGTGGACTGCAACCACTCGAATTCGGGCAAACAGTATCTTGAGCAGATCCGGATTGCCAAAGATGTACTGCACAGCATGCGGATGTCAAAGGATATCCATGGCCTGGTGAAGGGTCTGATGATCGAGAGTTATCTGGAGGATGGCAGCCAGAAGATCGGGGAGGGCGTCTACGGGAAGTCCATCACCGACCCCTGCCTCGGCTGGGACAAGAGCGAGCGGCTGATTTACGAGCTGGCGGATGAGCTGGAATGAGACAGCATCCTTTAAGGAAATTTTAAGGTTCGACGTTTATTCTTCTTTTATCCAAAGGGAACAGAAGCGGAGCGGTCCGGATGGAATCGCCCTGATACTGCTCCGACATGACGGCAGGGACTGATTTTGCAAAAGCAGACAGTCCTGCATGCAGGATGGAGGAGGAAACAGAATGAAACGAAGAACGATGATTGCAGCGATCGGAATCGCAGCGGGGATCAGTCTGGCAGCTGCCAGATGCGGCAGCGCAGGGAATACGACCGGCGCGGACACGGCAGAGGAGAGCAGCACATCTCAGGACAGCACGGCAGACGGACAAACTGCATCGCAGCAGGAAGGCTCCTCTGACGGCACGACGACAGACGGGAGCGGCGGGCCGGGAGACGGACAGGTACCGGACGGGAACGGCGGGCCGGGAGACGGACAGGCACCGGACGGAAACGGCGGACCTGGAGACGGACAGGCACCGGACGGGAACGGCGGGCCGGGAAGCGGGCAGGCGCCGGACGGAAATGGAGGACCGGGAGGCGGCGCCGATACGCAGACCTACGATTATGAAGGGGACACAAGCGGCGCACTCACCGCGGACGGAGAGGCAGTCACCAGCGATCAGGAAAAGACGGAATCGGACACTGCGGATGAAAATGCCGCACTGGTAAAGAACGGCGGCACACTTACATTGACCGGCGGTACGCTCACAAAATCCGGGGACGATACCAACGGAGATAACTGCAATTTCTACGGCATTAACTCGGTCCTGCTGACCATGGGAGAGGGTTCCAGGGCGTATGTTTCGGGCAGTACACTTTCTGCCTCCAGTGAGGGGTCCAACGGCCTGTTTGCGACGGACAGTGGTGTCATCTATGCCTCGGACGATACGATTCACACGACAGAAGGCAATTCAAGAGGACTTGATGCGACATATGGCGGCACGATTCTTGCCGACGGGATGGAAATTCACACGGAAGGCGATCACAGTGCTGCTGCCGCGACAGACCGCGGCGGCGGAAATGTATCGGTCACGAACAGCAGTCTGGAGACAGAGGGCAGCGGTTCCCCGCTGCTGTACTCCACCGGAGATATAGAGGCGGACAATGTGACGGGCACCGCTTCCGGGAGTCAGAGTGCCGGGATGGAGGGATATAACACGATCCTCATCCAGAATTCAGACCTGACCTCCACCATCACGGGCAGGACGGCCAGCGATCCGGTCGCGAATGCAGTCATTATTTATCAATCCACCTCCGGAGATGCGGACACTGCAACAGGAGAAAAAGCACTTTTTCAGGCGGTCGATTCAAAGCTGACTTCTTCGATTCAGGAAGGATCCTTCTTCTACGTCACCAATACAACGGCGGACATCCTGCTGTCCAATACGCAGCTGTCGTTTGACTCCGATCAGGCAAAGCTGCTCACCGTAGAAGGCAATGACTCCAATAACTGGGGGAAAGAGGGTGAAAACGGCGGTACTGTGACCTTCACAGCGCGCGATGAGACGCTGGAAGGCGGGATCTCTGTGGATACGATCTCGAGCCTTGACCTTTATCTTCTGGATGGAACAACCTACACGGGAGCAGTCAGTATCACAGAGAATGAGGCTGCGTCCGAGAAATCGGCTGCCCCTGTCACGGTCAATGTTGACAGTTCTTCCACCTGGGTGGTTACTGCGGACAGCACGGTTTCCAATCTGAATGTGGAGAACGGTGCAAGGCTGGTTGATGAGAGCGGCAAGACGGTGACCATCGTGGCGGACGGCAAGACGGCCGTGAAGGGTACCTCCGACATCACCGTGACTGTGACCGGTACATACAGCACCTCGGTTTCTACCTCAGAAGCGAACGAAATCAGCACCGATACCATAGACCGCACGGATTTTGACAAATATTACGGAACAAGCACCACGTTCGGAGAAAACAGCTGAGACAGCGGATTCTGCGCGGAAGGATGGGAGATGCATCATCTGCCGGCACAGCCCGGCAGGTGAGGAAAGAACTGTGCGATGCTGCCGGGCACAGTAGGAGTCGGGAGGCTCTTCCGCGGCACAGAAAGAGTCGGGAGCCTCTTCCGCGGGAGAAATGGCGTATGATATAATGAATCGTAATTGCAGAACAGGCCGGAGACGGTGCGGCGCTCCGGCGCCACACTTCCGATTCGATTGTGCCGGGTCAGGGGATCCGGACTCATGCCCGGAGTCCGGGCATCCATTCCTTTATGAAACAGAAAGCCGAACGAAATATTACAGCAAAAGAAAAAGCGGAGGAGAGGATCCTTCGCTTTTCGTTCCTGTGCAGCGCGCTGTTCACGATCACCGAGGTGGTGATGGCGCTGCTGCTCCATTCCTATTCCGTGATGATGGACGGTGTGTATGACTGCGCCGACCTGATTCTTCTGGGGCCGTTCCTGGTCCTGGTGCCGCTGCTGTACAAGCCGGTGACGGAGAAGCACCCCTACGGGTATTCCCAGCTGGAGTCTTTGTTCCTGATCTTTAAATACGGCATTCTGCTGGCAGTGACGGTGACGATGATCGTGGAGAACGTCCGCGTCATTTTGTCAGGAGGTCATACGGTCAATTACAGCGGCGTTGCGCTCTATGAGATGGCAATCGGACTGCTGTGCATTGCGGTGTATGTCTTTCTGCGGATTGAGAGCCGCCGGTACACTTCTCCGACGATCCAGTCCGAGCTATATCTGTGGAAACAGGATATTGTGAGCAGTATGGGCGTGTCCCTGGCATTTCTGTCCCAGATCGTTCTGAAGCACACACCGCTCTCGGGAATCATTCCCTATATCGATTCCAGCGTGGCACTCGTGATGGCAGTGGTGCTCATCCGGGAGCCGATCGCCTCGATCGGGAGCGGCTTCCGCAATCTGGTGCTGTTCGCGCCGGATGAGGAGACCATGACGATGATCCGGGATGCGGTGGACCGGGCGATGGAGACATACCCATACACCTGCTCCTTCCTCGATGTCATCAAGACCGGCCGGAAGGTGTGGGTTGAGGTCTATGTCACGCCGGACAAGGTGACGAGCACGATTGATGTGCGGCACTGGGCATCGATCCGCAGCAAAATTCAGGAGGCGCTGCGGCCGGAATTTGATCAGCTCTATGTGGAGCTGATTCCGGATATCCCAGACAGCGGGCAGTGACGCTGCTTCCGGGGAGAACCCGGAAGAACCCTGCGCACGGGCGCTGAAAATACGGCAGGGGGGCACCAGTCTGTCAGACTCCGATGGAAGAAGCCAGAGGTCAGACGTCTGATACCAAACACCAGAGGTCAGACGTCCGATACCAGAAGCCAGAGGTCAGACGTCTGATACCAGATGCCAAAGGTCAGACGCCGTACGCACC
>Ga0256404_1002317_pt1 | contig 42401 bp, 33 predicted proteins | sample RumenRJG_01DNA_FD_185990 | JGI IMG/M metagenome (GOLD analysis project Ga0256404, IMG submission 185990) | Bovine rumen microbial communities from Lethbridge, Alberta, Canada - RJG_01 | ecosystem: Host-associated > Mammals > Digestive system > Stomach > Rumen | place: Canada: Alberta | collected... | reverse complement strand
GGTTGTCCGCGCTCTTGAGGAAGGCCATCATCATCCAGCAGGAGAGCATGGAGGAGCCGCCTCGGGAGACGAAGGGAAAGGTAACGCCCGTGAAGGGGAGAATGTCCATGGAACCGAACACGTTCAGGGCCAGCTGCGTCAGCAGGATGGTCATGGCCGCGCAGGCGGCGATGCTGTAGTAGGCGCTGCGCCCGGTGCGGGCGCTGCGGATGGTAAAGCAGGCCAGAAGAATGACCGCCAGCACCATCATGCAGGCGATAAGCAGGCCCAGCTCTTCACAGACCATGCCGAAGACCAGGTCGGTGTTGGCGGCAAAGATCCGGTGGAGCCAGCCGTTTCCGGCTCCCTTGCCGAAGAGCCCGCCGGCCGCGGCGGCGCTCATGGCGCGGGTCTGCTGGAAGCCCTTGTCATAGATGTCCTCCCAGACGTGGCCCCAGGAGGCGAAACGCTGGGCGATATAGGGGCGGGCGCTCACGGCCAGAAAGCCCGCGAGGCCCGCGCCGGTCACGGCCAGCATGACCGTGGCAATGGAGCCCGAGCGCATGAAGGAGATCACCAGGAAGCAGACGAAGAACACCAGCGCGGTACCGAAGTCGCCGATCAGCGCCAGCGCCATCACGCAGATGGCGGAGAAGCCGATGAAGACGTACAGGTTGTTCCGGCGGAAGAGCCGGTCCAGGGTGGCCGCGCCGACGTAGACATAGCCGACCTTGACAATCTCGGAGGGCTGGAAGGAGAACCCCCAGAATTCCAGCCAGTTCCTCGCACCGAGAACGACGTCACTGGCCACCACGTTGATGCCGAGCAGCAGAAGCGCACCCAGCGCGACAAGAATGCGGGTGGAGGCGGTGCGCTGCAGAGAGCGCTGCCACCAGCCGCAGAGAAGAAAGAGCACCACGCCGGCCAGAGTCAGGAGGATCTGCTTATACATGTCCTCCGGGGTGGAGGAAGCCGCCACCGACATGCCAAGGGAGGAGAGATAGAACGCCAGCGTTTCAATTTCAAAGCCCGCGCGGTTGATGATGCGCATGGCATTGAAGCAGCTCCATTCCATGACGATCAGGCTGCCGAAACCGAGGGCGATGTCCGGAAGCGTCTCGGGATCGGCGTAGAACGAATGCTGCAGCAGGAGGAAAAGCTGAAACGCCGTCAGCATCAGCAGGGTCAGACTCGGGGAATACCGCCGCCCGACGCCGCTGCGCTTCGATTCCAGACGCTCGCGCTTTTCCATGCTGAGGTCTTCAAAACGGACACAGATGCCGTTGAGGTTGAGAATATCGCCGCTCACGATCTCCGTACCGTCGTCTTCGACAAAGACATTGTTGACCCAGACGCCGCCGCGGGAGAACACGTCGTAAACGCGCCACTGGCCGAGGTCGTTGCGGCGGAGAATCGCGTGGCTGCGGGCAATCTCACGCTCGGGAATATAGACGTCGGCGTCCGGGGAACGGCCGATGATGACCTCCCAGTGCTGAACGGGAAGGCGGTCGCGCCCGTAACGGAGATAGGCCCAGGTCTCGGGGTCGTATTCTTCGCGCAGCATGGAGCGCAGACAGCGCAGCAGAATGGCGAAGGAGAGCAGAATCAGAATCGCTTTGCTGGCCGCCAGGGTATAGGCATAAAAATCTCCCTGCACGCGAACACCTCCCCTCTGAACGAAATGGGCGGGAAAAATGCCTGAATGATATCGGATTATATCAAATCTTGGACGTTTATCTTCTGAGAAGAAAGATACTGCCGCTCACGGCAGTGACCGTGAATCTCTGGATGGTGGTGACGTAGCTGCTGCTGAGAAAGCCGTACTGCCAGGTCATGGTCCGGTTGCCCTGCGGCCAGAAGGGAAGGGTTTCGGCGATGGTTCCGGTCTGTGTCCCCTCAGGGTCGATCCAGAGCGCTTCATAGCGCGGAACCGTACCGGAAGAGGCATCCTGAAAATCGATGCTGAACTCGCCGTGCTGAGACAGAACATCCGCCGTGAAGCTCACCTTCAGCGTGTCCTTATGGTCCGGGTCGTTGGCCGCGGTCAGCCCCTCTTTCAGGGAAAAGCCGCAGCTGAGATTGCATTCTGTGAGGTTTCCGTCCTCGTCGGTGGCGAAGCTCGGATAATCCCTGTAGTCAAAATAGTCGTAGAAGTTTGCGCCGGTGATCTTGACTTCCACGATCTCCGGCCCGGCGGAAACTTCTTCTTCGGGCGCGTCCTTCGCCTTCTGTCTTCCGCAGGCGGTGAGCAGACTGAGTGCCAGCAGCAGAATCAGCAGGACAGACTGTTTTTTACGGTCAGATAATCTCATCGGGTTCCCTCCCTGTCAGGACTCGGGATCTGTCATTTTTGATGTGCGATCCAGAATATGGCCGGTCTGCGCGTCGATCACATAGCGGTATTCCGCCGTGTGGTCGGTAAAAAGAATCTCGTATACCGGCAGGTTCTGCTCTGTGGTGCCGTAGACGGTGCTGACATCATAGATCCGGCCCTCGTCGGTGCCGGCGTCGTGGACGGCGATGCGCAGAGCCTGCGAGGAGGAGAGCCAGTCATCCTCATGCTGGTAGAGATAGGAGGCGACCAGAAGCGCGGCGATGAGAAAGACAAGGATGGCCAGAACGGTCAGAAGGCGCTTTCCGCGGTGTTTTTTCTTCATCATGGTCTCTCCTCTCCCCGATTCCTACGCGTACGGCTGCGTGCCGGAAATGATTACACAACTACTTATATTATCACAAAAATACAGGAAAGTCATGAAGATGAGGTGAACGAAACGGAAGCGGTCCGGAAACCGGAATGACAGAGGGAGACTGAAAAATGTTGTGTTCAACAGAGAAGCATGGTATAATTTCAGGCAATATTGGGCAAGAAACGGTGCGTGCAGAGGCATGCGCCGGTCGTTGATCAGGATTAACGGAGATTGAGCGATGTCATTTACGTCACTGGAATACTGGATTTTTTTGCCGATCGTATTCGGCGCTTATTATATCTGCCCGAAGAGAAGGCGCTGGATCTGCCTCCTGACAGCCAGCTGTGTTTTTTACGGCTTTGCGGGCATCCAGTATGTTCTTCTGCTCGTTTATGTCACGCTGGCGGCTTTTCTGGCGGCAAGATCGCTTGAGAAGACGGATCACATCAACAGATGGTGGATGGCCGCCGGTGTCTGCGCGGTGATTCTTCCGCTGATTGTCTTCAAATACACCGGGTTTCTGATGGAGAATCTGAACATCTTCCTCCGCGCCATGAAATCCGCCCGAAGCCTGAGCACGATGAAGATCATTCAGCCGCTGGGGATTTCGTTCTATTCTTTCGCGGCACTGGGTTATGTGATCGACGTAGCGAAGAAAAAATATCCCGCCTTTCAGAACCCCCTCCATCTGGCGGCGGGCCTTTCCTTTTTTCCATGCCTGGTATCCGGGCCGATCGAGCGGCAGAACAAGCTGGTTCCACAGATCCTGGAAGGACATGACTTTGATTACACGGAGGCCTCGTATGGACTCAAGCAGATCGCCTGGGGCCTGTTTCAGAAAAAGGTGCTGGCGGACAATCTGGCCGTTTATGCAGACGCCGTTTATGCGGATGTCCATGCCTGGTTCGGCGCCCCGCTGCTGGCGGCCTCGCTGTTTTATACGATGATGATCTACTGCGATTTCGCGGGGTATTCCGACATCGCGATCGGAACGGCGAGACTGTTCGGCATCAGGCTGACAAAGAATTTTGACAGCCCGTATTTTTCGGAGTCGTTCTCGGAATTCTGGAGAAGATGGCACATCTCGCTCTCCGGCTGGCTCCGGGACTATGTGTATATCCCCCTCGGCGGAAACCGCAAAGGAACGGTCAGGAAGAATTTCAACATCCTGTGTACCATGCTGGTCAGCGGGATCTGGCACGGCGCGTCCTGGACGTTTGTCGCATGGGGAGGACTTCACGGACTTGCCCAGGCGGCGGAATCGTCTGTCGGATTGAACAGGAAGCCCTCGAAGAACCCGCTGATCAGAATCATCCGGATCGTGATTGTTTTTTCGGTATGCAGCACCCTGTGGGTGTTCTTCCGGGCGCCCGGCTTCGAGGAGGCGGGCTATCTGCTGCGGCACATGTTTGACGGAATTCAGAATCCCCATGTCTATGTGTATTCCCTGGTGCCGCTGGGACTGACAAAGCCGAAGCTGGCGGTGACTGCGGCGGAACTGCTCCTTCTGGCGGCATATGATTACGCCTCGCTGAAGACGGATGTGATCGAAAGAATCTCATCCCTTCCGCTCGTCCTGCGGTGGGGAATCTATATCTGTTTCCTGTTTGTGATCGCGCAGTTCTCCCTGAAAGGAACGGCGGTGCAGTTTGTATACGCGGGCTTTTAAGGGGGATAGCGGAATGAAACGGTTTTTGATCAGGCTGACAGTGCTTCTGCTGATCATGGCGGTGATCTTCACCGGGTACGATGCGGCCTACCGGCGGATCTGTCATATCGATCCCGCCAATAATGATGAATACAAGTTTCAGCATGTTCCGGAGGGGATCCAGGTCTGCAATTTCGGAAGCAGCCACGGCAGAGACGACTTTGACTACTCCGCGTGGCAGGATGCGTATACCACCTTTAATTTCGCGCTTGTCATGCAGACGGCATCCTATGATTACCGGATCATGCAGCAGTATATCGGGAACCTCGCGGACGGAGCGGTCGTTTTTATCCCGATCAGCTACTTCACCTTCGGCTGGGATGAGGAATCAAAAGAGGATTTCAGATCCAAGAATGAACGTTACTACTCATTCCTGGAACCGCAGTATATCAAAGACTATGATGTGGTAACGGATGTCGGGATCCGGCATTTCCTGCCCCTGCTGGAAGATCCGGTCAATGTCTTCCGAAAGATCCGGAACGCGCTGAATGAAACGGAAACGCCGGAGTTCATTGACGATGCGGAGGAGACGGACGAACTGCCCGCGGCAGCGGAAGCAACGGAAACAACGGAAACGGAGGAAACAGCAGAGAAAACAGAAACCGGCGGGGCGGAAGACACGGAATTTGACTTCATGCGCCATGCGGAGGAAAAGAGGCTGCTGTACCGCATTGTCGACAAAAACGGCGATCTGCTGGTCAGGGAGGAAGAACTCGACGCCGTCTGCGGGATGATCCGCCTGTGCAAGGCGCATGGGCTTCGACCGATCCTGATCACGGTGCCCTTCCGCTGGGAATACAACGATCAGTTTGAAGAGGAGTACTGCAGACAGTTTTACGAAGTGATCGAGAGAATCTGTCAGGACGAAGACGTGGAGTACTATGACTACAGCCACGATGAGCGATTTGTCGACAGAGCCGATTATTTCAGAAACTCAGACCATCTGTCCCCCAAAGGCGCGAAGGCCTTTACGGAGATCATCATGAACGCCCATGTGAAAGCATGAAGGGTCTCCCGGATACAGGCATGGCAGCTTGTTAAGGAATATAAAACAGCCGCGCGGCACGATGACATGCTGCGCGGCTGTTTTGCGTGATCTGCCGAAGCAGAGGCGTGGAAGGAAGCCGGCTGATTCGGAGCCGGACGGGAACCCTTACCGCTCTTCGCGGAAGTAGGGGAGTCCCAGGGAAGCGGGAGGCTGATTCTCACGCTTGTTTCGAAGACTCGAGATCACCAGAACGATGATGGTGACCACATAGGGAAGCATTTTATACAGCTCTTTGACCGCCAGGTTCATGCCGGAGGGAATGTACATGTGCAGGATATAGAGTCCGCCGAACAGGAAGGATGCCAGCACGCCGACATTCGGCCGCCAGACCGTGAAAATGACCAGCGCGATGGCGAGCCAGCCGCGGTCGCCGAAGGCGTTGTTGGACCAGACGCCGGAGGCATAGTCCATGACATAGTACAGACCGCCGAGGCCGGCAATCATGGAGCCGACGCAGGTGGCGGTATATTTGTAGCGGCCGACGTTGATGCCGGCGGCATCGGCCGTGGTGGGGCTTTCCCCGACGGCGCGCAGGTGCAGTCCGACACGGGTGTGGTTGAGGATATAGGAAACCACGAGGGAGATGACCACGGCCAGATAGGCAAGGAAGCCGTAGCTCAGAAAAATCTTTCCAAACCAGCCGAGCCGCTCCGCGACAGGCAGCGCCCGGTGGAAGCTGGCACTGGTTGCGGACAGCGCGATGGACGGAACGTCAGCGCCGGAGAGCTTGATCAGAGAGCCGCCGAAGAAGTTGCCAAAGCCGACGCCGAAGGTGGTCAGCGCCAGACCGGAGACGTTCTGGTTGGCGCGCAGCGTCACCGTCAGAAAACAGTAGATCAGGCCCATCAGCAGGGAGCCCAGCATGGAGCAGAAGAGGGGAATGGCGATGGTCAGGAAGGGGTTCATATGTCCGGCCGCGCTGTGCTCGTAAAAGAAGGCGCCGATGACGCCGCTGATGGCGCCGACATACATGATGCCCGGGATGCCGAGGTTCAGATTGCCGGATTTTTCCGTGAGGGTCTCGCCGGTGCTGCCCAGCATCAGGGGAATCCCCTGGACGACGGCCCGGGGAATGAAGGAAACAAAATCAAACATTGCTCAGCCCTCCTTTTCCGCGGAACGAAGGAAGTGAATCTCATAATTGATGAAGAACTCACTGCCGATGATGAAGAAGAGAATGATGCCGGTCAGAATGTCGCCATAGGACTGGTTCAGGGCAAACTTTGTCGCGATCTCACCGGCGCCGCGGCCCAGAAAGACCAGCAGGAAGCTGGTGAGGATCATCCAGACGGGATTGAACTTGGCAAGCCAGGAGACCATGACGGCGGTAAAGCCGCGGCCGTCCACAATGTTGGGGGTCAGAGTGTGGTTGGTGCTGCCCACCAGCAGCAGCCCCGCGATGCCGCAGACAGCACCGGAAAGCAGCATGGTGCGGATGATGACGCGGTCAACCTTGATGCCGACATAGCGGGCGGTGCGCTCGCTCTCGCCCACAACGGCAATTTCGTAGCCGTGCTTGGAATAATTCAGATAGACATACATCGCGATACAGATCAGCGCCACAATGATGACGTTCAGCAGGTATTTGTAACCGCCGATCACCGGAAACCAGCCGATTTCGGTGTTCTGGTTGATGATGCCGATCTGGCCGGACCCCTTTGGCGATTCCCATACAACGCAGAAATAGGCGACCAGCTGGGTGGCAACATAGTTCATCATCAGGGTAAAGAGCGTCTCGTTGGTATTCCACTTCGCCTTGAAGAAGGCGGGGATCCCGGCCCAGATTGCGCCGGCCAGAGCGCTGAAGAGAATCATGCAGACGATTACGGCCCAGTTGGGCATGGTGTTTCGCAGGCAGATCATGCAGGCGGCGGAGGCGAGCCCGCCGATCAGCGCCTGTCCCTCGCCGCCCAGGTTCCAGCAGCGCATCCGGAAGGCGGGCGTTACAGCCAGGGAGACACACAGGAGCATCGCGATGTTCTGCAGCAGGACCCAGATTTTGCGCTTGGACCCGAAGGAGCCCTTCCAGATGGCCGCGTAGACGGCCAGAGGATCCTCGCCGGTGACAAGCGTCGTGATGAGCGCGCACGCGACCAGCGCAATCAGCAGCGCCGTTCCGCGGATCAGCCATGCCTGATACCAGCGCAGCGCGCCGCGCCGGGAAACGTGGAAAAGAGGATTGTGCGCCTTTTTATTCATCGGCCTTCCCTCCCAGTTTTGTCATCATCAGCCCGACCTCGCGCTTGCTGGCGCCGCGCCCGGGCACGATCCCGCTGACCTTGCCGCCGCAGAGAACCAGGATCCGGTCGGCGAGCTCCAGCAGGACGTCCAGGTCCTCGCCGACATAGATGACGGCGACGCCCGCGGCCTTCTGTTTGTTGATCAGATCGTAGATTGTGTAGGACGAGTTGATGTCAAGACCGCGCACCGCGTAGGCGGTCAGCAGCACCGTGGGGGCGGAAGAGATCTCCCGGCCGACCAGAACCTTCTGGACATTCCCGCCGGACAGGCGGCGAACCGGGGTGGAGATGCCGGGGGTGCTTACCTCGAGGTTGCGTACCACGGTCTCGGCCAGTTCCTTCGGTGTGCGGCGGTCGGTGAAGAGCGAGTGCCCCTTGCGGAACGAACGGAGCATCATGTTGTCGGCCAGGTCCATGTTCGCCACCAGGCCCATACCGAGACGGTCTTCCGGAACAAAGGAGAGGCTGACCCCCATCTCGGCAATGCTGAGTGGATCCTTGCCGATGAGCTCTTCCCGCGACCCGTCGTCTTCCACGTAGGAGATGCTGCCGGATTCCACGGGCTGAAGGCCGGCGATGGCCTCGAGCAGCTCCTTCTGGCCGCAGCCGGAGATGCCGGCAATGCCGAGAATTTCGCCGGACCAGGCGTCGAAGCTGACGTCATCCAGCTTGAGGATGCCGTCGATGCTGCGCACCGTCAGATTCCGGACCTCAATGCGCTTCTTCGGGTTCACGGGTTCCGGACGGTCAATGTTCAGCCTGACGGCGTGGCCGACCATCATGTTGGTCATCTCCTGGGCGTTGGTCTTTTTTGTAGGCATGTCGCCGATAAACTGGCCGTGGCGGAGAATAGCGACGCGGTCGGAGAGCGCCTCCACCTCGTGCATCTTGTGGGTGATGATGACAATGGCCTTGCCGGCGTCGCGCATATTGCGCAGAACCGCAAAGAGCTTGTCCGTCTCCTGGGGAGTGAGCACGGCGGTGGGCTCGTCGAGAATCAGGATATCCGCGCCGCGGTAGAGAACCTTCACGATCTCGACGGTCTGTTTCTGGGAAACGGACATGTCGTAGATTTTCTGGTCCGGGTCGACTTCAAAGCCGTAGGCGTCACAGATCTCACGGATCTTCCGGGAAGCGGACTTGAGGTCAAGCTTTCCCTCAAGGCCGAGGACGATATTCTCCGCCGCCGTCAGCACGTCGACCAGCTTGAAATGCTGGTGGATCATGCCGATGCCGAGATCGAAGGCGTCCTTCGGCGAGCGGATGACGACTTCTTTCCCGTCGATGCTGATGGTCCCTTCATCGGGAAAGTAGATCCCCGAGAGCATGTTCATCAGCGTGGTCTTGCCGCTCCCGTTTTCACCCAGCAGGGCAAGAATCTCGCCGCGGTAAATGTCCAGCCAGACCTTGTCATTGGCCAGGACGGAGCCGAAGCGCTTGGTGATGTTCCGCATTTTGACTGCGGCGATCTTGTTGTCCAAGGACATCACCCTCCTTTATTTCTTAATAAATAATGGCAACAATGCCGCAAAGGGCAGCGCGGCGGCGAAAGTCACTGCGCTGCCCTTTGCAGCAAGCGAGGAGATCCCGGAAACCCGGGATCTCCTTGTGAAGGCAAATCAGGCGTCGACGTTTACGATACCGTCGATGTCAATGTCAAAGTACGGAGCGGAGCGGAACTCGGACTCGTGGAAGTAACCGTCGGAGATGACGTTGGTCTCAGGCTGGAAGTCGCCCATGTCATCGACATCGGCCAGATACTCGGTAAGGGTCTCGCCGCCGACCGTCCAGGCGGAGGTGTCAAAGACGTGGAGCTCGCCGGCCTCGAAGGCGGCCTTCGCGGCCTCGATGGCCTCGACGGTACCCTCGGCGGCAACGGCCTCGTTCACGTCGGTGAGCTCGACAGAGCCCGTGGCGATGGTGCCGGTCCAGTCGGCCTCAATGGCCTCGCCGTTCTTGACGCACTCGATCATGTGCTCCATATAGGGAGTCCAGTTGATGCGGGAGGAGACGATAAAGGTGTTGGGGGCGACGGAAATGGTGCTGCCGTTGTAGGAGACGTTGGGGACACCGGCGGTCTCGCAGGCGGTCGGGGCACCGAAGGAGTCGGCGTGCTGGCTGATGAGCTTGCAGCCGTTGTTGATGAGCTTGTTGGCGCCTTCCTTCTCAAGGGCCTCGTCGTACCAGGAGTTGGTGAAGGTCACTTCCATCGTTACGGTGGGGCAGACGGAGCGGGCACCGAGGAAGAAAGAGGTGTAGCCGGACTTCACTTCGGCATAGGGATAAGCACCGACATAACCCATCTTGGCCTCTTCGGCGGTGAAGTCGCCGTTTTCGATCATGGCATTGAGCTTCATACCGGCGGCAATACCGGCGAGATAGCGGCCTTCATAGATGGAGGCGAAAGCGTTGTGGTAGTTGGCCAGGCCCTCGGTGTGGGCACGGGTACCGGTCGCGTGGCAGAACTGGACATCCGGGTTCTCCTTGGCAACCTGGATCATGAAGGACTCATGACCGAAGGAGTCGGCAAAAATCACGTTGCAGCCTTCGTCGATCAGTTCCTCGGCGGCATCGGCGCATTCCTGACCCTCGGGGATGTTGGTCTTGAGGATGTACTCGACACCCTGCTTTTCACAGGCTTCCTTGGCGGAGTTCAGGAAGTTGAGGTCGTAAGTGGAGTTCTCATCATGCAGGAAAATGAAACCGACCTTTACCTCTGCGGCCTCTGCGGATGCAGCGGGGACAGCCAGGGCAAAGATCATAACCAGAGTCAGTGCGAGCGCAATGATCTTTTTCATTCTTTTGGTACTCCTTATCATAGTTTTAATATTTGGAAGTGCCGTTGTGGGTGCGGCACTTCCGGTCTATCTGTAGAGACACAGGCCTCCGAGATACAGAGAAAGAAATAAATACTTTTCAAAGGAAAAGTATGTGGGGAGGGACACAGACCTCCGGGATACAAAGAAACAAAAAACACCGTGGAACGGACTTGAAAAGTTCCCGGTGGAGAAAAGAATGAACTCGGAAGCGGCAGTACATCAAAAACCTCTTACACAGCTTCCTGATTCGTTCGATAGTCCGGTCATTTACGGTGTCCGGGTAGAAACTTCAAATCCATATCATTTGCTTATATCGAAACACTATATTCAGAACGGACTTTCGTCCGGATGTGCGTATAATATCAGGTATCATGCCAAAAGTCAAGCCGAAAATCTGGCATTTTACACATTTTTTGATTCAAAATTTTGTATAGTTTGAACAATAAAAGCATTATCGCTCTACATGAAACCCGAATGGAAAATCAGACGAAAAAGGTATGGAAAAACGCTTGACTTTTGTCGTGCCGTTTCTTATGATGAAGGGGCAATCCGAAACAGACAGGGAGCGTGAAAAAGAATGAAAAGCAGAGACTGGAAGGCGGAATTTGAAGGCCGGATCGCATGGATCCGCAGCCTGGTGGAAGGCAGCGGGGTCAGAGGCATCATTTTCGGCAATTCCGGGGGGAAGGACAGCGCTCTGGTAGGGATTCTCTGCAAGGCCGCATGCGAAAACACGGTCGGCGTCATCATGCCCTGTGCCTCCAGACGCAATTACGGCGAGGATGCCGACGACGGACGGGCCCTGGCCGAGCAGTTCGGCATCGAGACGCGCACGGTCGATCTGACCGGCGTGCGGGAGGCGGAACTCGCGGCCCTGAACGGAATCACGGAAGTGAGCGATCTCGCTCTTGCCAACATCGCGCCGCGCCTGCGCATGACGACGCTCTACACCATCGCCGCGGCGGAGGGAAGGCTGGTGGCCGGCACCGGGAACCGCAGCGAGGCATACATGGGATACTTCACCAAATGGGGCGACGGCGCCTTCGACTTCAACCCCATCGCGGACCTGACGGCGACCGAGGTGCTGGACTTCCTGCGCTGGCTCGGCGCTCCGCGGAGCATCATCGAAAAAGCGCCCTCCGCCGGCCTCTTTGACGGCCAGACGGACGAGAAGGAGATGGGTGTGAGCTATCGGGCGATCGACGAGTACCTGACGGAAGGGACCGCCACAGACAGAGACCTTGCGATCATCGAGCGCTACCACAGCCGCAGCGAGCATAAGCGCAGACCCATCCCGGTCTACACCCCCTGAGACCCGATGCGGATCACCGGCGCCGGCAGAACAACTGAAAACTGCCGCAGACAGCAGCAACAACAGGCAGCGTCCCCGAAGATGGGGGCGCTGCCTTAAAAACGGCGTCAGAGGATCATGCCGGATCCGCGTTGCCCTCTTCCCCGGCACGGCGGGCCGCCTGGGCCTCGCGGAACTGCTCTTCCAGATCCTCGGCCAGAACAAGACGGACGTTCCGCAGTTCCAGCCCGCTCTGGGCAAAGTAGAGCTTCAGAAGGAAATTGCCGGTGTAACAGAGCTGAAGCTCCACCGAGACCGGAACCCAGGCGGTATCCGCCCCGGTCAGCGTGACCTCCCGGACCAGGTCCCGGTCCTGAAACACGCTGAAGGGAAGCTGGGCCATCAGAGGCTGATTCACGGCTCTGGCCTCCAGCTCCAGACGGACGGTGCCCCGATGGGGCGTCGTGACGGCGAGGACCGTGGTCTCGCCCCGCTGCGCCCGGATCAGAGCGGCATCGAGGGGAACTTCAGGCCTGTCGAGGACGACGGGAACGGCATCCCGGAGGGAGAGGTCTTCCCGGGAGAGACTTTTTTGCAGCTCCCGGTCGAGGTCCGACTCCTGCCCCAGGCTGTGAGGCCAGCAGGGCAGCGTCAGCAGGAAGCGGCAGATGTTTTCCGCGCTGCGCACCAGTTCCGCCCGGGTGAGACGCCCTTCGGCGAGAGCACTCTCCAGGTCATCTGCGTTGCTGTTGGAGGCGGCGTCGGCGTTGACCATGTTCAGGTCGTTCTGCGCCCGGACCTGGGCCGAGACGTTCTGATAGCTCCCGGGCAGGCCGGCGGCATCGTTGGCCATGGCCCACCAGTCGGTCATCACCACGCCCTCGAAGCGCCATTCCCCGCGGAGAATACCCGTCAGCAGGTCGTAGTTCCCGGAGGTCCAGATGCCGTTCACCGGCCCGTAGGTGCTCATGACCGCGCGGGCGTGCCCCTCCCGGACCGCGATCTCAAAGCCGCGGAGGTAGACCTCCCGCAGCGCGCGTTCGGAGACGACCGCGTTGACATGATGGCGGAGCGTCTCCTGCGTGTTGGCGCAGAAGTGCTTGATGACGCCGGTGACGCCGAAGCGGTGCAGACCGTGCAGCTGCGCGGCGGCCATCCGCCCGGTGAGCAGCGGGTCCTCGGAGAAGTATTCAAAGTTCCGCCCGTTCAGCGGGCTCCGGTGGATGTTCATCCCCGGGCCCAGCAGACAGTCGATGCGGTTGCGGCGCAGCTCCATCCCCTCCCAGGCGAAGAGCTCTTCGTTGAGCTCCTCGTTGAAGCTGCAGGCGAGGCAGGTCCCGTTCGGCAGGGAGAAGGCGTGGGTGCCGCAGTCCATGCGGATCCCGCTGGGACCGTCGGAGCAGCCCCCCACCGGAATGCCGAAGCCCTTCAGCCGCTCCGTCACGCCGCCGAAGGCGCCTGCGATGCCGGGCGTGACCTTGGGCGAGCACATGCCCTCGCCGCGCACCATGGCGCAGAGGTCTTCATCACGAAGCTGGGCGAGAAAGTCCTGCATGGTTGTCCGGCCTTCCGCCACATCCCGGAGCTTCCAGCCCTGATCCCCCGCGTAAGGCAGGCAGGAGGGAAGATGGCGAAGGCGCTTTTCCTGCGGGGAGACGGTCTGCAGCGGCGCCGGTTCCCGGGCAGGGACAAAAGCTCCCTCGCCGGCGCGGACGTCTTTCCGCGGCTCCGGACGCAGGCGGTCAAAGGCCTGCACGGGGGCCATGGCCTCTTCACAGCTTCGGACACAGACGGTCTCGGCCAGCGTGAAGCGCCCGGCCTCGACAGCACTGCGCACATCGGCGCCGGCCAGGATCCGGTATTCCCCGGCCTCCAGCACCCAGGAGGAGCGGAAGCCGCTGCGCCCGCTGTCGTCGTAGGAGGCGAGGAGGGAGAGCGGAATCTCAAAATGCAGAACCTCCGTCCCGCCGGGGACGAGCAGCGCCGTCTTTAAGAAGGCGAGCAGAACGCGGGCGGGCTTCCCGAGCGCGCCCTGGGGGGCGCTGCCGTAGATCTGGACGACCTGCTTTCCCGCGGCAGCGCCCGTGTTGCGGACCGTGACCGCGAGCGAAACGGACTCCGGCGCCCGGGCCGAGAAGGATGTCACATCCATCCGGAAGCTCGTATAAGAGAGGCCGAAGCCGAAGGGATAGAGCACCTTCTCCGGACAGAAGGTCTCAAAGTAACGGTAGCCGACATAGAGGTCCTCGGTCTGGACGTTCTCGGTCTTCGAGCCGAAGCTCCCGAAGGAAGGCCAGTCCTCGATTCGTTCGGCAACGCTGTCCGCCAGGCGGCCGGAGGGACTGACGTCGCCGGAGAGCACGTCCAGCACGGCGTTGCCGCCCTCCTGACCGCCCTGCCAGACATAGAGCACGGCGGCCGGGTCAAATTCCCTGACCCAGCGCATGTCCACGATGTTCCCGGTGTTCAGAAGCACGGCGGTCCTGGGAAAATGCCGGCAGACCAGCCGCAGCATGTCGCGCTCCGTGTCCGTCAGCAGAAAGCTCCCCGGCTCCGCGCGGTTGTCCTGATCCTCGCCAGCGGTGCGCCCGATCAGAACCAGCGCGGCGTCGGATTCCTCCGCCGCCCGGCGGACCAGCTCCTCGGTGAGGGGCATCTCCTCCTGAAACCAGGGTTCGGAGGCCCAGCCCTGCCCGGCGTCGAAGGGGTGATCCTCCAGCCAGGCCTCATAGACGGCGGAGAGCGCGGCGTTCAGGCGATAACGCCCGGACTGTTCCAGGGCGTCGCGGATCCCGACCACATAGTCGGTGTTGACGCAGCCGCCGGAACCGGTGCCGCTTTTATAATAATGAAACTGGGCACGGCCGAAAAGAGAGAGGCGCTCGCCGTCACGCAGCGGGAGCGCCTCCCGGTCATTTTTCAGAAGGACGATGCCCTCGGCGGCCGCCCGCCGCGCGGCGGCGGCATAGGCCGCCGGATCCCAATGAGAAGGATGCATGATCAGATACCTCGAAATCTGTAAAGTTGAATGGATCTGTCGGAGCCTGCAGCCCGCCGGGGCCTGCAGCCTGCCGGCAGACGTATCTCTCCCCGCCTCCGGCGGGGAGATATAAAACGACAGCAGTTTATCAGAGCATGAAGATCGAATCGTCGTTCTCGATCCAGTCGCTGACCGGGATGGTGCGGTACTCCGTGGGGGTGATGCGGATGACGATCTTGTCAATGCCGGCGTTGATGATCTGTCGCTTGCACATGGAACAGCTCATGGCGTCCGAAAGCAGCTCGTTGGTACGGGCATCCCGCCCGACCAGGTAGATCGTCGCGCCGATCATGTCCCTGCGGGAGGCCGAGATGATGGCGTTGGCCTCGGCGTGGACGCTGCGGCAGAGCTCATAGCGCTCGCCGGAGGGAATCTTCAGCGTCTCACGGGTGCAGACGCCGAGGTCGCTGCAGTTGCGCCGGCCGCGGGGGGCGCCATTGTAGCCGGTGGAGATGATCTCGTCGTTGCGCACGATGATCGCGCCGTACTTGCGGCGCAGACAGGTGGACCGTTCGAGAACGGAATCGGCGATATCCAGATAGTAGTTCTGCTTGCTGGTACGGGAATCCATATGGGGTCGCTCCTTTCCGGATCCGGCGCGGTAGGGCGCCGGTCTGCCTGTTACCGGCATTATACGCATTCCCGGCGGCGCCGTCAAGCCCGCGCCGGGTCGGAAGACCGAAAAAGCTTCAGAAACGCACAAGAAGGCGCAAAAAGAACAAAACTGCAAAAAAGCCGGACAGATTGCACAAAGGCGTTGAGATTTCTGAAAGAATATGTTACAATACTGTTTCAGAATGCCTTATCGCATGGAAGGGAGAATGACCACCGTGACAGAGAAAGAACTACACCGACTGAGCCGGCAGGATCTGCTGCAGCTGCTTCTGGCACAGAGCAAGGAAGTTTCCCGGCAGAGAGCCGCCATCGAAGAACTGAAAAGCAACGCCGAAAAGGATCATGAACTGATCGACCGGCTGAAGGGCAAACTCGACGATAAGGACGCCAGCCTCGAAACCCTGAAGCATCGCCTGGATGAGAAGGACGAGACCATCGCCCACCTGAAGCGCCGCCTGGACGCCAAGGACGAGACCATGAACAAACTGAAGGCGGACGCGGAGGACATGTCCGGGACCATGGAATTCCTGCGCTCGAGACTGGACGAGAAGGACGCTGCCCTCGACGCGGCGCGTGCCCGTCTTGATCTGCTGACCGGTGTTTCGACCTCCGTGCGGAGCGGGAAGAACGCCGAAGAGCGCCTGCAGGAACTGAAAAAGCAGGTGGCCCGGGAGGAATCCGCTGAGGCAGAACAGCGGAAGGAAGAGGCATGAGCGAGAAGAAGGAAGTCCAGCAGCTGGAGATCCCGTCTGTCGACCTGCTGGAAGGAGAACTGAAGCGGACGCGGTATAACGCCCGCTACCGCAGAACCCTCCGCACGACGATCTTCTCTCTGCTGCTTGTGGCGGCGGCCGCCGTGATCATCGCGGTGCTTCTGCTGCCCGTGCTGCAGATCTCCAGCGGCTCCATGGAGAACACGCTGGTGGACGGCGACATGGTCATTTCCCTCAACAACGGGAAATACAAAACCGGCGATATCATCGGATTTTACTATAACAATGTGGTCCTGATCAAGCGCGTGATCGCCACCAGCGGCGACTGGGTCGACATTGCCGAGGACGGCACCGTCACGGTCAACGGCGTCGTGCTGGACGAGCCCTACGTCGAGGAGAAGGCCCTGGGCGACTGCAACATCAAGCTGCCGTATCAGGTGCCGCAGGGCAAGTGCTTTGTCCTCGGAGACAACCGCACCGAGAGCATCGACAGCCGGAACACGGCGGTCGGCTGCATCTCGAACGACGTGGTTCTGGGAAAGCTGCTGGCACGCATCTGGCCGCTGAAGTCCTTCAAGATTCTGAACTGACAAGATTCTGAAATGAGAAGAACAGAGAAATGAGCGAAGCGAAAAAGGGAAGCCGGCAGCGGATGGAAGTCCCGCCGGTCGAGCTGATGGAGGCCGAACTGGGCAGAATACGTCAGCAGGGGCGCAGAAGAAGCTCCGCCCGCAGCACGATTTACACGCTGCTGATCGTGGCGGCCTTCGCGGTGATTCTGACGATCCTGATTCTGCCGGTGCTGACCATCCAGGGCGTCTCCATGGAGGAGACGCTGTTCGACGGAGACGTCGTGGTGGCGCTGAACAACCACCGCTATAAAACCGGCGACGTGATCGGCTTTTATTACAACAACGAAGTGCTGGTCAAGCGCGTGATTGCCACCGAGACCGACTGGGTCGACATCGATCAGGACGGAACGGTCTATGTGAACAACGTCCGGCTGGACGAGCCGTATATCAGTGAGAAGGCTTTCGGCGAGTGCAACATCAACCTGCCGTATCAGGTGCCGGAGGACTGTTGCTTCGTGCTGGGCGACCACCGGGCCACCAGCATCGACAGCCGCAACAGGTCCGTCGGCTGTATCCCCGACAGCAAGGTCGTCGGAAGACTGCTGCTGCGGATCTGGCCGATCGAGGGCTTCGGCAAGGTGGAATAAACCACGAATTGCCGGGCAGACCGGAGAAAAACAAATCCGAATATTATTTTGCAGACCGGGAATGGAAAACGCTCCGTTCCCGGTCTTTGTCTTCATCCGGGATAGGAAAGCGGCAGGGGCAGACCGGGACCCTCGGAACAAAAATAAATTATTCCTTAATTTCAGTTTGGGTCTTGGATAATTCACATTTTTCTGCTATAATAATATACTTGGAAAAAGATGCGAAAAGAGCATGAAAAACGGATCAAACCGCTGAAAAACAAAGCACTTTCCAACACGAAATTATTTCCAATTTTTGAAGTTTTTTCTTCATAATATTTCAATGTATTTCAATGCATAAGGCAGCGGATCAAAAATATGGACAAAAATCAAAAACAGAAGAAAAAAGCGGTTTTTATTGATGCTTTTATTGACGCTGAGTCTGCTATAATCAGATCAGAGAATAAACGGAGAGGGGGAGAAGGATGAACAACCGGAGGGAAAACCAGATCGCCTTGAGACTGCGCGAGATGAAAAAACAAAAATGGCAGGTTACGCTGCTGGTTTGCCTGAGCGTGCTGGTAATCGCGGGAGTCGCCGGGATCTTCCATCTCCCGGCAATCTCAAAGACCTACCAGGTGAGAGAACTCACCTGCACGGCCGTACCGCCGGCCGGGGAAGCCTGCGCCGACTTCTTCGCCCATATCCACAACGACGATTGTTATGACAGCAACGGATCCCTCGCCTGCCCGCTGCCGGAGATCAAGCCCCACCGGCACACCGCGGATTGTTATTCCACGGGGAGAGTGCTTGTCTGCGGGCTTCCCGAGTCTGACGGACACCGGCATACTGCGGACTGCTATACGTCCGTGCGCGGAGACCTGATCTGCGAGCTGTCCACCGAGCCGGTCCTGGATGAGGAGGGCAATGTCCTCGAAGAGGGGCATGTCCATACCGATGAGTGTTACGAATGGCATGACGAACTTACCTGCGGCATGGAAGAAGGGCAGGGCGCCCACCACCATGACGACAGCTGCTATCAGACCGAAACGACGCTTTCCTGCGGCAAGCCGGAAATCATCCTTCATACCCATACGGACGACTGCTATCTGAAGAATGACGATGGAAACATCTATGTGGATGAAAACGGAAATGCCCAACTGATCTGCGGCCAGGTACAGGTGCTCGAACACGTTCACGGCCCGGAGTGCTTCACGGTTCATGAACTGGACGAAGAACCGGAAGAGACCGAGCAGGAAGGCAATTCAGAGTCCTCCGCACCCGGACAGTTCTTCTTCATGGACGAGGGAGACGATCCGGAGTCCGCCGCGTCCGGACAGTTCATCTTCATGGATGAGGAAAACGAAGACGAGGCCGAAGACGGAACAGACGGGACCGAACCGGACGAAGCGGGCGAAACGCCCGAAACCGCAGATGAAGCCGGGCAGACCGACGAAGAAAACGGAGAGCCGGCCGAAGAAACAACCGACGAAGAGGCAACCGGCGAAGAGACGGACAAAGAGCCCGGTGAAGAGACGGATCCGGCGGAGGGGAAGACCGGGGAGGAAAGCCCGGAGGAGCCTCTGAGCGTCAGGATGCCCGCGCAGAACTTTGAAGAATCCACGAATACGGTCACGGTGCGCGTGGCGGCGCCGGACGGCGCGTTCCCGCCGGAGACGACCATGCGTGTGACGCAGATCGAGATCGAAAGCGTCATGGACGTCGTCCAGGAATCCGTCGGCGGAGAGATCACCCGCGTCCAGGCGGTGGACATCAGCTTCTTTGACGCGGACGGGAACGAGATCGAGCCGATGGTGCCGATCCATGTGGACATGATCCCGGTCACGGACTCCGGCAATGACGAGACGGAAGAGTCCGCCGCGGCTCCCGATGGGAGCGTGCAGACCATCCTCCATGTGGACAACAACGGAAACACGACTGTCGTGGAGCAGAAAGACGGCGAGAGCACAGAGAACAGCACGGTGAGCTTCTCCGCGGACAGCTTCTCGGTGTATATCCTGGTCTACTCCAACACCCTCGAGAAGACCGTCCTCGCCTCGGACGGTGAGACCTACCGCATCACGCTGAGCTACGACGCCGACGCCGGGATCCCGGCGGACGCGGAACTGGCGGTGGAAGAGATCCTTCCGGATTCGGAGGAATACAAGACCTACCTGCAGATGGCGGAGAACTCCGTTGAGAACGAGATGGTCTCCTTCGCCAGGTTCTTCGACATCACGATCCTCTCCGGCGGGCAGGAAATCCAGCCCGCCGCCCCGGTAGATGTGAAGATCGAACTGGCGGACACCCTGGAGGAGGGCGCCAAGGCGATCCACTTCGGGGAAGAAGTCGAAGTGATCGACGCGGAGGTCACCAGCCTCCCGGAGAAAACCACAGACGCCGGGACGGCGGAGAATGCCGGAAGCGAGATGGCGTTCTCCGCCGACGGCTTCTCTATCTACGGCGTCATCGTGACCACCCTGGAGAAGACGATCACCGCTTCGGACGGAAACACCTACAGCGTCAGCGTGACCTACGGCGCGGACGCGAAGATCCCCGTGGACGCGGTGCTCAGCGTCGAGGAGATCCTGAGCGAATCCGAGCGCTATAACGACTATGTGAACGAGACGGAAACCGTGCTCGGCCTGGAGGCCGGGTCGCTTCCCTATGCCCGTTTCTTCGACATCACGATCCTCGGCGCGGAGGAGGAAAAGCTCCAACCTGCAGAGGGGACGACTGTCGCGGTGAGCGTGCAGCTTCTGGACCGGGAGGCCGCAGACACCGCGGCACAGGTGCTCCACTTCGGCGAAGAAGAGACCGAGATCCTGACCAATACCGTCGAGGGCGACACGGTGGCCTTCGAGGCGAGTTCTTTCTCCGTGTATGCGATCGTGGACGCGCCGGAGAGTGATTATCAGCCAGGAGGGCTGTATAAAGCGGACTCACTGGATAAGGTAGCCAATTTAGGCGACCAAGGATTCTATGTCAGCTATAACAGGTATTTTCTTACCGGCGGCGTAATACATAACGTTACGGATAATTCTGACAGAGATGGCCTCAGCGCAACGTCCACTCAATACAATTCTGTCCCGGAGGAGGCTGTAAAATTCTATTTTGAAAAAAAGGAAGGAACCGATAACGAATTTTATATCTCTACCGGAGAAGGAGAAAACAAGAAGTATGTCCGACTTACTTCGGTAAATGGAAAACCGCAAAGAGCAGGTTTAACTCTGACGGATAACGAAACAGACAGAACTGCTTTTACCTTGGATTTAAATAATAATAAGAATTTTTATGTTTCTGCCGAAATAAACGGAAAAACCTACTGGTGGAACAGAAATGCAAAAGACCCAGGCTCAGGAGCCTTTGTTGGATATTCCGACAAGAATGATAGGAATACAGCAATTATTTCATTGCAGTATGAAGTGGAGACGGTAAATGATCCGTATGGTCTTGACGGTAAAACCTATGGCATTGCCTATCATGACGACAATGTGACATCTGCGGCATTGACAGCAGAGAGCAAGACGGTAACAAATAATAATCAGATTCAGCAGCGTCTTGCCGGCTTGGATATGCTTATGCGTCCGGATGTGCTGGACAATGAGGGCATTCTCCTGGTAGCGGAAAACAGCGATATCACAGAGTGGACCTTTGAATCCATCGGGGAGAATCGGTATTATATTACTACGACGGTAGACGGGGCCCAGAAATACCTGACGATCAATAACGGGAATGTAACGCTGGAAGATCATCCGGACGAGACAGCATCTGTGATTACTGCCACACCCGGAACCGGAAGCAACAAGGGAAAGTGGCACTTCACAGTAGGCAATTATTCACTGAACCTTGCCGGAGCGGCGAATAATGGGTTTAACGCCGCAACCGGCAACGGCGCGACCACCTGGATGAACCTGGTGGAGAAGTCCGTCCTGAGTGACCGTGATTTCACACTCTACAGTGCAAAAAAAGTCAGTGTATCGGATACCGACAATGTTTATAACGGTCAGCAGGTCGTGATCTATACCCGAGTCTGGAACGATACAACAAAGCGCTATGAATTCTATGCGGTGGATTATGACGGCTCCCTGATCCGCTGCTATGACACCGGCGATAACATTGAGTGGATCGGAAGCAATGTCAATTCTGCGCTGTGGGACTTCACCGAGGGGAAAAATTCTGACGGAACACCGAGCTATTATTACTGGCTCGAAAACTCTCAGTATGATAACGATTTCATTGTGCCTCAGGGGACAAATGGAAAGGTCATTTATCACAGCAACCAGCCTGACGGGACTTCGGATTTCAAGGCCAGCGTTAACCTGAACGGAAGACGGTATGGTGAAAATTTCACGACCATTATCTGCTGGGATGACAATAAATATTCATTCTCCGGGCTGAAAGTAGAAAACGGAAGAGTCGTGCCCTGCGCTCTGGACGAGGCGGAGGACTTCTATTTCGCTGTTGTGAATCCCATCGATACGGAAGACGAACTGTCTACGGTCAGTACGATAGACAATGAGGTCTATGGCATCACCATGAAGATGATCGATTTCAACAACGCGAAAACTGGAACCGCAGACAGCCCGAGAGACTCCGTACAGCATGCTTTTTTTGGATCACATGAAAACAAATATGAACCGGGCCTGCTGTCGACCAATTTGACAAACGGATATCCGACAACAACAAGTGTTACCGGCAACGAAGGACATCCTCTCTCAGAGCTGTTCACAGGTATGACGGGTGTAAACCATCTGTTTATCGAGAGCATTCACAACGAGAGCGGATACTTTGAATACGACAGTACACAGAACTTCGCGCATCTGAACAGCGACGGGAACTTTACTGTGTATGATCAGCTCGGAGCTATGGGGGACTATCCTGGTCTGGGAAATGGGACCGGAAAACACGGTCAATTTATGCCCTACAACGATTTAACCCCGGGCAAATATATTGCGGGTTTTACTAATATGACCGATGTGCTGGCAAATGAACTCTCTGATCTGGACCCACGTAAAGGGGAGAAGCTATATAATATCGGCACCAGGAGAGAGGTGGATTATCACTTCGGAATGGAGATGTCCGCGACATTTACACAGACACCGAGCGGTCTGGATGCCTGGGGCCATGACATCATTTTTGAGTTCTCCGGTGACGACGATTTCTGGCTCTATGTGGATGGAGAGTTGGTGTTGGATCTCGGAGGTGTCCGCCCAGCCATGACGGGTTCTGTCAACTTCCGGACAGGCGAAGTGATCAATGCCGGGACCAGGACGACACTTTACGACGTGTTCAAATCCAACTATGAAGCGCGAGGATTGTCAACTGAAGTAATCAACGAAAAGCTGGGGGAGATCTTCACCCTGAATGAAAATGGGCAGTATATCTTCAAGGACTACACCGACCATCAAATGAAGATGTTCTATATGGAGCGTGGCGCTGGTGCATCCAACCTTCACATGCGCTTCAATCTGGCAGCAGTCAAGCCCGGGAGCTTTATCCTCAGCAAGGAGCTCTCCGGCGCCGAGCTGGAAAACAATAATCTGATCGAGTTCCCATATCAGATCTGGTATACCAGGGAGGCTGACGGTGAAAAACTCTGGCATCAGTTGGGAGAAGCAGAAGGAGATACAGCCAGAGTCCATTACGAAGGAAACAGTACAGCCGTAAAATACGCGGAAGGATTTACTCCGGCCGGAGGGACGGAACCGTATGATCATGTCTTCTTCCTGAAGCCCGGTCAGTCTGCCGAAGTAGAGCTGCCGGACGACGCAACGAATTACTATGTCGTAGAGTGCGGAATCAACCCGGATGTATATGATCAGGTAAGCGTGAACAAGACTATCCTGAGCAGTAGTGGGATGGATCTGTCCGGTTCTGATGGCTACCATACTCTTCCTGGCTACCTCCCCACGAACAACACGGTGGGTGGGACAGCAAGGCGCGACTATAAGACTTCTGCCGATACAAGCGCAATCCGTTCCAGAGTAGACTTCGATAACCGGGTCAGCGAAGGAGCCATGCGCACATTGTCCATCACCAAGAAGCTGTATGATGAGAACGGGGAGCTGCTGCCCTACCCGGCGGACGATACCATATTTTCTTTCCGTCTCTACCTGGGTGATGAGAACACCACAGATGTAAACATCCCCTTGGCGAATCTGTATCCATACTGTGTCAAGGACATAGATGGCAACTACTGCAGATGGGACGTACAGACACAGGCGTTTGTCACGATTGAAGTTGAGGGCCGGAAAATCAAGGAATACAGTGAGCTCAGCAGCTATGTGAAGACTCTGAGCGCAGAAGAAAAAGATGCAATCATCTTCAAGACGTCCATGAATGGATCCATCTCAAAGATCCCTGCTGACCATACGGTTGAAGTCCGGCAGCTGGTGATCGGATCCAGGTGGAAAGTCGACGAGCCGGAGGCGGAAGTTCCGCGCGGCTATACGCTTCGCATGGGTGACGGCTATACCCGTGTGGATGTCAGGCCGAATGTAGAGCACGGAACAACGCCGATCAGCGGGATGATGCATGTCAATGAAGATCCAGAAATTGAAGTCCGAAACCAGCGAGGATGGGGCCTGACCGTCCAAAAGATCTGGACAGACAAAGACTTTATGGAAAGCCACGACGACATCTTCTTCGCGGTATACCGTCAGGGCGAGCTGCTGAAGGACAGAGTCTACAGACTGTCCACGGCTGAAAGTGAGATTTATTACTACTTCGACGACCTCAAGAATGAGCACGATTCGACAGTCACATATACGTTCAATGATTTCGTAGTAAAGGAGGTCATGGTGGCTGCTCCGGACGGAGGTACAATTGAAATAGCCGCAAACGGACAGGTGACGAATGTTGATGATGTCGCAATTGTGCCCATTCAAGAGGGCGGCATCCTCAAAGTCGGAGGGAAGCCTATCGGCGGCAGCCATCAGGATGATATCGAATATACCGTAAGCTATGACCCCGGCAGGATATCCGGGAAAAACAACAATGTCCGGATTGACACGGTGACAAACTCCCGTCCCGGCATCAAGCTGTACAAGACGCTGTGGAACTGGGAAGCTCCGCTTGCGGATGCAGTGTTCACCCTGAAAGATGCAGACGGCCGCGATGTGGCGGCAGAGAGCTATATCTCCAGAGAATCCGATGGCCTGATCACCATCGCCTACCTGAATCCGGGCACTTACACCCTCACGGAAATCATGACACCGAAGGGTTATGTCGCTCTTCCACAGCCTTTGATGATCAAAGTTGAAAATGTCGAAGGGACCATACAGGTGACCGAAGCCACAGGTCCCGAAGGTTATTATCAATTCAGGCAGGCCCAAGAAGCACAGGAAGCGACGGAGACATCACCGGCCCGGGAGGCCGAGATGGCATCCATCACCATTCGCAACCGCCCGGTAGAACTCCATGTGATCAAAGTGGATGCGGAGAACCAGAGTGAAAAGATCGAAGGAGTGCATTTCGCACTCTATTATCAGGTTACCGACACCGACGGAAATAAAATCCGGGACCATCGGCCCATACAAGGCTACGAAGACCTTGTAACGAATGAAAATGGTATACCGGTATTCGCTGACGGCAGTGAAGCGGTCACTATAGAGAATCTGAATTGGGACAGGACTTACTATCTGTCCGAAAAGGAGGCAATCGGAGACTACGACAGGTTAACCACGGACCTCTGCTTTACCATCGGGAAAGACGGTGTGGTCACGATCAACAATTCGGAGTATGCCAGTTGGCTGAATTCGACATCAAATCCTGAAACCGGACTGACCAGCTATACCATTAATGTCCTGAACGGGAAGATGAAGAATATCCGGCTCGTGAAGACCGACAATTCCACTCCGCCTGTGCGGTTGGCCGGTGCCGAGTTTGATCTGTATACGAAGGAAAACTATGAATCTGACCCGAAGGACGATCCGATAAACAGTCAAAAATTAGTGAGCTCTGACGATGAAGAAACAAAGGGAGAAGTAATGATCGGCCTGCTGCCCAGAGGAGATTATGTGCTGGAAGAGACCAAAGCGCCTGATGGATACAAGCCACTGGAAGAACCGATCTATTTCACAGTATCGCAGAATGAAGTAACGGCGACATTCGGAGACGAACTTATTAAAGTGACAGAGATTGGGTCGGGGGCTGACACGGTGTATGTGATACCCGTAAAAAATGAGATTGCCGTAAAATGGGTCCGATTCAAGAAGACCGACATGGCGGACAATGCACTTGGCGGTGCGGTGTTCACGTTCGCGACGGGAGAAAAGACTGCTGACGAGACGCCGGTGATCTATACCCTGACTTCCAAAGCACCCGAAACAATGCAGGACGGAAAAGATATCGGCGGCATCATGGCGACGGACGCAGGAGAAGATATTTTTGAACTCACGGTTGTTGAGGGAGAGGACACCCCCTATATCCTGACCGAGACCAACGCGCCTGCGGGATACAATATGCTGGCCGGTGTTGTGAAGGTGTTCGTGACCGAAAGAGGCGTATCTGCACGCCTGGGAGACATCACACAATATAATGTTTCCGGTAAGGGTACGGAAGAAGACCCTTATGTTGTGACGATCACCAACTCTTCCGGCTATGAGCTGCCGCAGACCGGTGGGCGCGGAACTGCGCTCTTCACCGCCATCGGCGGGATCCTCAGCGGGACAGCCGGCGCGATCCTGACGCTGAAGAGACGGAGGGAACCCGCCTGATCAAAAACAATAAGGGCACATCATGTGCCGCAACAGGACTCCGAGAGGGGTCCTGTTGTCATTTCATCATAAGGCGACATGCGATGAAGACAGCCCCGGGCGGAAATCCGTGGACAGAGCGCTGCGGAGGACAGAATGGCGGAGAAATGTGAAATATGATCAAATAGACGCAAAGTTTTTCGGTTTATTGACGCTTTTCTTGATTCCCGGTATGGTACAATAAGTCAGAAACCCGGATCAGAGGCAAAGAAACCTGAAATAATTAATAAAAACCCAAGAAAAAACCGCAGACTGCGCCTTGAGAATTGAAAGAATATATGGTATACTAAATTGCTTAATGTAACCATAAACGGAGCGCCAGATGAGTAAGAGAAAAAGACCTCTGACCGCAGAGGAAAAACGAAGAAAAAAAAGATCGGCTCTGGGAACATGGCTCCTCGTTCTGATCATGCTGATCGGCCTGGGGATCATGGCTTATCCGACGGTGAGCGACTGGTGGAACTCGTTCCACGCCTCCCGCGCCATCGCCTCCTATTCCAACGCCGTTGAGAGCGTGGATAAGGAAAAATTGGATGAGATGATCCAGGCCGCGCATGAATATAACGAAAGACTGCTCAAGAAGCCGAATCCCTATACCATGACGGATGAGGACCTGGCGGAATACAACTCCCTGCTGGACCTCTCCGGCACCGGCATCATCGGATATATCACCATCAAGTCCATCGGCGTGTATATCCCCATCTATCACGGGGTGGAAGAATCCGTCCTGCAGATCGCCATCGGTCACATCGAATGGACCTCGCTCCCGGTGGGCGGCGAGAGCACCCACGCGGTTGTCTCCGGACACCGCGGCCTGCCCAGCGCGAAGCTCTTCACCGATCTGGACCAGCTGAGAGAGGGCGACACCTTCACCATCACGGTCCTGAACCAGATGATCACCTATGAGGTCGACCAGATCCGCATCGTGGAACCCGGCGACATTTCGGAGCTGGCCATCGCCCCCGGAAAGGACTATTGCACGCTTGTCACCTGCACCCCGTACGGCATCAACACCCACCGCCTTCTGATCCGCGGCACGCGCGTCGCGAACGAGTCCGGCGAGCTGGTTGTACCGGCGGAGGCCTTCCGGATCCCGAACTACATCACGATCCCGGCCATCGGCGTGCCGCTGCTGTTCCTGACGCTGATCATCCTGCTGATCGTCTCGGGACGCAGAAGACCGAAGCTCAAAAAAGCAGACCTGTACCGCATGATCGAGGAGGTCACGGAACAGACCGCGACATCCAACAGAAGTGCGGCCGCAAGAAAACCCGAAGCAAAGCCGAACAACAACCCGGTGAAGAAACCGGATGTGAACCCCGAACCTGAACCGGTGAAAGAGCCGGACGTGAAACCAGAAGACGAACCGGTCAAAGAACCGGAAACGAAACCCGAAAGCGTACCCGAGAAAGAACCCGAAATCTCAGCGGAAGAACCAAACCACAACGCCCCGGAGGACGCTCCAGCGGGCGGAGAAGAAAAGTGAGGAGAGACGGCCAATGAGAATGAATACACAGCGTATCCTGGCAGCATTACTCAGCCTGGTCCTGCTGCTGGCGCTCGTACCGGCAGGCTGGGCGGAAGAAGGCGGAGAAGGCGGCGGAGAAACCGGCGATGGAGGTGAGCCTTCTATCGTTTCCGCATCGATGCCCGCGACAGGCGTAAATCTGGATCCGGAAGCTAATACGGTCATCATTAATCTTGCTCCCAGTGATAAAGGAGCTGAATTCGCGGCGGATATTGTAAATGCAAAGATTCAGGCGGATTTGTATTTGGTTGCTCCTGCTGCGAAAGATGACAATTATGATACTTATACCTATACATTTCCGACAGGCCCAATTCAAATTGATGATGTAAATGATTTCAACAAAGCTATTATTGCCGATCCTGAAAATCCAAATGATCAGGCGACTATGCTGAACAAATTTACAGGGCTTGCTCATAAAATTGCCGACGAGATTCTGAAAGCGGATACCATGACTCTGAAAGTTTATTCGAGTGAGCCCGTTGAGTCAACCAGTATTACAGTTGAAAAATTGGATCCAGGCCTGTATATTTTAATTCTTCGAGGATATGGCTTGGAACGAAAACTGGCAGATTCAGAAACGGACAAGGATAAATGCTATGTCACGGAGATGACAAAACTAGATGCATCTGGAAATCCGATAGATACATTTACTGCTACTAGAGCATTCTCCGACGCCCATGAATTTATCTTCGAGCCGCAAATGATCACGGTGCCCACCAAAGTAGTGTATGACAGTGATAATAAACCAGTTCAACAATATAATACAGCATACGGTGAGTGGACGAACACATTAAACATCGTAGCGAAACCGGATTGGAAGCCACGCTATGGAGATTTGAAGATTGTAAAAACACTTGCTGATTATATCGGTACGGATCCAGCCACTTTCGTATACAAGATTACGGCAGAAACTGTCGAAGGAAATGAGAGAAAAGTCGTTTTCAGCGATGTAGCAGCAATCAATTATCCAAATGAAACTGAAGTGACGGTGAAAAAGCAGATTCCGATTGGAGCAAGTATTACAGTAGAAGAGGTATATGAAGGCTCCAAGTATGAAGCTGTCGGAGAAATCACTCAGACGACTAGTATTCTCACACCAAGTATTCCTGCCAGTGTGGAATTTACGAACAAGCACAATAATACAGATACTGGCGGATATGGTGTAATAAATAAATCTACCTTCCATGAAGATAAAACTGATCCGAGTAATGGTGAGTGGGATTACGTGACGATTGATCCAGTACATACAACGAACAGTAACTCAAACAGCTGAGGGGTAGAGTAAGATGAAAAAAAGACACATTATCTTAACGGTCCTTGCAATAGTGTTCGTGCTGTCGTCTAGTATTGGGACGGCAATGGCGTATTTCACCACATTTGTTACGGCCAAAGGCGGCTATGTTTTAGCATTAGGAAATCATACAGAAATAACGGAACATTATGGCAAAGGATTAAAGACCCTGTCAATAACAAATACAGGGGCGGCAGGGGGTTATCCTGTTTTTGTCAGAGTACGAGCTTTTGCAGGTGATGATTATACCTTGACACCTGTAGCGGATGGCACTGACGCTGCGTCAGCTAAGTGGAACATTAATCCATCTTTTAGCGGAATTAGTAATGAGTATTGGTATTACAAAGAAGCTATTTTTGGTACGGAAAAAACCAATGATCTAAAAATAGAAATTGTCCACTCTGAAAGTGCAAAAACAAAAGAATGGCATGAAGGCGATGAGAGAAATATAATCGTTGTCTATGAGAGTACTCCTGCAATTTATAAAAGTACAGGGGAGCCGGACTTCGAGACAGCTTGGTCTTCAAATAATAAAGTGGTTGTACAGGAAGGAGGGAACGGATGATGAAAAAACTACAGAAATCCCCTGTAGTAACTGCCTTTTTGTTTATGCTCTCCGTTGTCCTTCTCTTTGTAGGGGGAATTGGAGGCGCGCAGGCAGCTCTGACATATGAGTCGGGTGAATACACGACAGAATTAATGCTGCGAAATATCGGAGTAATGCTTTTGGAGAGTACAAAATCCGATGCGAGCGAGGCAAAACAAGTCAGCTATCGTTATTATGGAACTAAAGAGGCCAATGGCCTTTGGTATGAACAGACTGGTAACTTAGTCGAGGACATGGTTAAGGATGCTAATGATACTGGACTGAAATTAGGAAAAGAGTATCCTTTCTTTCTGACTGTCGAGAATCCATTAGGAGACTATGATAAGGAGAATACTGCATCCCGTGCACCTATCAATACATATGTTCGCGTAACACTTTATAAATACTGGGTCGATTCCGAAGAAGAAGTCAATAAGTTTGGATGGTATAATGGAGAGGGAACTAAGAATGTAGACTATGATCCTAACCTGATCAAGGTTATCCCATCTGGTAATTCAGATTGGACACTTAGGGATGAGACAGATGAAAGAATGGTTTTTTATTATAATTCCATCTTAACGCCAGGACAAACTACCAGCCCTCTAACAAAAGGAATTATCATTGATCCTTCTATTGCTGATTTGGTATTAAAGAAGGTGACTACAGTGGAAGTGGAGGGAGAAACAAAGACAATAACGGAATACGAATATGTTTATGATGGAGTGCGTTTTGTGGTAGAAGCTCAAGTCGATGCAGTTCAGGCAAAGCACAGTGATAATTCCGTGCCAAGTGCTTGGGGTGTCGATTATATAGGGTAAGGGGTAAAACTTATGAATAGAAGGTTTTTAAGTCTGATAATTGCTCTGTTGCTGATCCTCACCTGTACGACAGTTGCTTTTGCTGAGAGTTATGATTATTGGAATGTTAGATTTACTACAGGCAAGTCGATGGGAGGAAATGTCACAAAAGATACAGCGACTCAAATAAATGATCTGTTTAACAGCATGGAACCTGGGGACGAAGAGTCTGTCAGAGTTTGGATTATTAACGAAAACACGGAAACGACTCGTTGGTATATGAAGAACTTCGTAGATAGAACATTGGAAGAGGCAGGGTATAACCTAACAAATGGTGGTGCATATTCTTATAAATTAACTTATCAGAGGTATAACCAAAATCACTATGCATTATTAGGTTCCCATTATGATGAAAGTAATGATGTGCTGAATAAATCCGGCGATGAACAGATACTATATGATAGTGAGGATGTTGGTGGAGAAAATAGTATTAGCGCCAGAGTCCGAGGCCTTAAGGAAGCAACAACAAATTTAGATAACTACTTCGTTCTGGATACGTTGGAAAGTCATGAATCCGGGCTCGTAAAACTAACGGTTAGATTTGAAGGTGAAACTCAAGGTAATGTCTATCAAAACACCATAGCAGATATTAAAATGCAGTTTGCGGTTGAACTCGCAAATAATACAACCAGTACAACCACGAGGACGGCGGTAAGAACAGGTGATGATACAAATCTGATTCCGTATTATATTGGCATGGTGGTTGCGGGGTTGATTTTCCTTTATCTCGCTTTGGATGCATATACGGATAGGCTGTATAAGAAAGGGAAGGGCTAAAAGTGAAACAAGTGAGAAGAGCCTTTTCTATCATATTAATGCTTATATGCATCGCTGGTATCTCTGTTAATGCTTTCGCTGATGCAGATTATTCTATACGGCTCTTTGCCGGAGACCCTGCAACAGGCATGCTTAACGGAAGCCAGAATTATGATGGTATTAATAAGTCAAAAGTACATTATAGTAACAATACTACCCCTTCTGTTGAGTTTAATGTTGGCGAGGATTATATCAAAATAATAAATGGCAAATACTATGCGAAAGGTATACGCGAGGCTGGCAAAGACTATCTGAATACTGGTAATAATACACCCACGACATATGTTGTTGCGGAAACAAATGGCAATGTGAACGTGACTGTTACAAGAGATCAGGATTATGTCGTTGTGTATGGTATTAGAGGCCTTCAGGTACAGTTTACAATTCGCTGTGTAGATGCTGCAACAGGTGCGCTTTTACGGACCTTAACTTACTGGGGAGACCCTGGCGATCAACCGTTGATTACACTTCCTTATATAGAAGGTTATAATCCTCCGACACAGATAGGAACAACTCCGAGCCCTTTGTCTACTGATTCGAGCAAAAATATTTGGAATGCAAGGTATACGCGTATTACGACGACTACTACAACGACCACAACCACAGTGACTGGCGGCGGTGGCGGCGGTGGGGGCGCTGTAGCCGGCGGTGCGGCTGCAAACGGTAATGCAGCCAATAACCCGGCCAATAACGCAGCGAATAACCCGAATGCCAACAATCAGCAGGGCGTGAATAACCCTGTAAACAACACGAATACCCAGCCGAATACGCCTGTAGATTTCGGCGGATATGAAGATATTGTCGATGCTGACGTGCCTCTGGCTGTGCCAGACATCCCGGGGGTGGGGTCAGTAAAAGTTCCGAATGCACCAAAGGTGATTGAAGCAAGTCAGCGTAGCGGAATACCAAACTGGATGCTGATTGCGGGTCTGGTACTTCTGGTCGGATTGATCGCCATGCTGTACTGGTATCTCCTGTTCTATCGCAAGAAGAAAAAGTATGCGAGCATCAATGATGACTACGAGATTCTCGGCTTTGACAATGACGATGACTTCTAAGGAGTAAGGCACCAATGGCAGACAGGACGTCCTCTTCGCGGCGCCCGATCAAAAAGGGCGGGATGTTTATTCCCGCCCTTTGCAATATTATCGGGACGCTAATCTTGATTGCAGTTATTGGAATATCTATCCCGCTTGCACTTCCTCGAATACTGGGATATGAAGTATATTATATTGAATCCGGAAGTATGGAACCAACTCTCCCGGTTGGAAGTGTTGTATATGTAGAGTATGTGAATCCCAGAGAAGTAGAAACTGATGATATAATCGCTTTTCAGTATGATGGCGCGGTTGTTACCCATAGGGTAGTTCAGAATCAGTATTTTTCCGAGGAGATAATCACAAAAGGTGACGCTAATGAAACGCAGGATATCAATCCAGTTCCATATCGTCAACTTATTGGGCGAGTAAAATACCATATTCCATACATTGGACCAATTATGATGGTCGCGGCAAGTGAAGTTGGAAAGGTCTACCTCATGGTCCTGGCCTTCTGCGGGGTCATGTTCAACGTCCTGGCCGGGCGGATGCGGGCGCATTCGGAAGAAAAGTTCCGCGTCCAGGTGGAGCAGTGGGAGCGGCGGCAGGCCGCACGCAGCAGGGCCGAGCTGGAGCAGATCCGCAAGCAGACCCGCTGAGCAATATGGATAAGACAAATTTGTCGGGCGATCAATCGAGATCGCCCGACGCGCTGTTTATGCGAAGAGATCGTCCAGCGTGACCTGAGAACTGATCAGATTGCTGTATTGATTCGGCCTGATCCCATAGGTCGTGATCATGGTCGTCTGAATCGTCTTCTTCGTCTTTGTCGTGCTCAGAAACGCATGGATTTTATTGCGGAGGATACGATCATAGTCCTTATCGATTGTATATTCCTGGGTGGAGAATTTGATTTCACAAAGGTTGATGATATGGTCGCTTCGGTCAATCAGAAGGTCGATCTGTGCACCGCTGTGCTCTTCGGTCTCTCTGACGAACCAGGAAGACTCTTCCGCCAGAACACCCAGAATGCCGAGCTTCTGCTTGATCTGGGGAATGTGATCTTTGCATACCTGCTCAAAAGTGAGGCCGGCCCACGCATATTTTGCCGGACTGCCATAGGTATGGCTCCAGAAGTGTTCATCCCGTCCGTGATCATCCCGGAGAAACTTGAAATAGAACCAGGTGTAATAGTCGCACAGCTGATACAGCGTCTGACTTTTCTTCTTTCCAAAGAAAGAGTAAACACGGACAAAGTCGCAGTGAACCAGATTTGCAAGCATTTTACTCAGATTTCCATTCTCCGCGATCCCGGCTTTTTCCGCGATCTCGGAGCGGGTTAAGCCCATCCGCTTTGACGTGAGGGCTTCCACAATCCGAATGTATTTCTCGCTGTTGCTGAACAGCGTACGGTAGAGGTGGCTGAATTCATTCCAGAGCTCGGCGCGTTTTCGGAAGAAAAGCATGTCGATGTTTTCATTCAGAGTCTTTTCACCGGTCAGGAGGCTGAGATAAAAGGGAATACCGCCGAGGATCATGTAACATTCCGCAATGTCATATCTTGACCATTGGATCCCGCGGGAAGCGAGATAGAGCTCCGTTTCACGCAGGGTAAACGGACGCAGGAAAATGCTGCAGGTCTGGCGGTTGAACAGGCCGCCCTTATTCTCCGCAATGTTCTCGATCATCCAGGAGGTTGCGGAACCGCAGACGATGAAGATCAGATTGTGTACCGCGCAGCCGTAATCATTCCAGAAATGCTCAAACGCGGGCAGAAAATCGGACTGCGGCGTGTCGAGCCATGGAAGCTCGTCAAAAAAAACGACATGCTTCTCTTCAGACGGCAGGCCCGACAGATATTCTCTCAGCATACGAAAGGCGGAGATCCAGTCAGCAGGCGGCTCGACAGCCCGCTTCAGATGGGCGGATAACTCCTCTGTAAAATTCCGCAGTTGAACTTCGCGGGATTCCTGCCAGGCACCGGTCATCTTAAAGTCAAATCTTCCATCGAAGAACTCATTGATCAGGAACGTCTTACCGATTCTCCGCCGGCCATAGAGAATCACCAACTGGGCATCGGTCTCATTCAGACACCGGTTCAGTCGGTCGATTTCTTCCGAACGGGCAATAATGCGATCTCGTGACATGTGAATTCCCTCCAGTTGTACTTTCCGGTTCGAGATATGTTTATTTTATCAGCAAAAAAGACAGCTGTCAACGCGGAACCTGTCTTTCCTTTGCGAAAATATCGAATTTTAGACAAAGGACTTACGCAATATTGTCTTTTTCTCATAAAATAATTGAGTTTTAGACGGAATAGAGGCCCGAAATTGTCTAAAACTCGAGAAACGGGCTGGTATCGCCAATGGGACAGGGGATTTTCAGAAATCAGTACTCTTGGCAAAACCGAAGAAATATGGTATTGTACCGATATCAAGCGAATACACGGAGAAAACGCCTATGTGGAAGAAAATACGAAGAGTCCTGATGATCGTTCTGGCCGCGGTCTTTCTGTTCTGCGGCGGGACGGTGGCGGTGGTGCAGCATCAGTACAACGTCAGCAAGCGCCTCTACCGCGCGGCCTCCGATACCTTCACGTCCGCGGCCTCCGCCGAGGAGTTGACCGCGGAACAGACGCCGGCAGCCGCCCCCGCACCGGAGGAGAGCGCGAAGCCCTCGCGGCTCAACGACGGGGTCTACCGCCTGCCGGAGAAGGCGCCGATCAAGGTCGACTTCGCGGCCCTGCAGAAGGTCAACCCCGACGTGGACGGCTGGATCTACTGCCCGGGCACGGTGATCGATTACCCGGTGATGCACGGCGCGTCCAACGACACCTATCTCCATCACAGCTATGACAAGACCTATAACGCCTCCGGCTCGATCTTTGTGGACGAGCGGAACCAGCGCTACTTCGCCGACCCGGTGACCATTCTCTACGGGCACCACATGGCAAGCGGGGCAATGTTTGCGACGCTGCAGTGGTGGGGGCTTAAGAGCTACCTTGACGAGCACCCGATCATGTGGCTGCTGACGCCGGATCAGGACTATAAGGTCGAACTCTACAGCGCCTATACCACCTCGGCCTACAGCAATACCTATGAGATCCCGCTGGCAGGGACGGATCCGTCAAACTATATCTGGATGGCGGAGAACTCCTCCGACTGGCACATCAACCCCGATCTGGACCCCACCGCGCACTACATCGTCATGTCCACCTGCGCCTATATCTTTGAAGACGCGCGCTCCGTGCTGCACGGAAAGCTGGTGCCGGTGATGACCGCGGGCGGCGAGCTGATCCGGTAACACAACCGGCGGGCGCAAACCGGTAAAACAGGCACAAAGCCCGGGCAAGGCCACGAAGCCCGCGCAAGGTCCGGACAGGCCCGAAAGACAAAACAGAACAGACAAAGCAAAAACGCAGCTTCTGTCAGAAAACGACAGAGGCTGCGTTTTTATTTTTCGCCTTTTTTAACGGTTGCACCGTCTGCCACCTTTAAGTCCTACAGTACGGCCATGATCAGAGAGGGGAGGCGAACAGTTGGATTCAGCGGAGCGTCCGCGGACCGGCGCCGGCGGGATTGCCACGGAAGACGAGGCCTTCCGCTTTTTGAGCGACGTGATGCGCGGGACGCTCACGGAGCCCGGCGGAAAAGCGGTCACCATCGGGGACCGCCTGAAGGCGTGCAGCGGCCTGATCAAACTCTTCGAAACACATGAGGAAGAGAGCGCTGCCGGCGAGCGGGAGCTTGCCCTGGCCGCGGCGGCGGAGCGGATCGGACAGAGCATCGCGCCGGGATTTGCGCAGGTGCTGGGGGATGTGCTGGTCCACGGACACACGCACTATGACCTGCCGGGAGGGCGCGGCAGCATGAAGAGCAGCTTCGTTTCGCTGACGGTGGTGTATCTCCTGATGCTGGAGAAGGAGGCCCACGCCCTGGTGCTGCGGAAGGTGGCCAACACGATGCGCGACTCGGTCTATGCCCAGTATCTCTGGGCGCTGGAGCAGCTGGGCGTGCAGCAGTTCTTCGACTGCCGCCTCAGCCCGATGGAGCTGGTGTTCCGGCCCACGGGACAGAAGATCCTCTTCCGCGGGGCGGATGACCCGATGAAGATCAAGTCCATCAAGGTCCCCTTCGGCAGCATCGCGGTGACGCACTTTGAGGAGAAGGACCAGTTCGCTGGACGGGCGGAGATCCGCACGATTCTCCAGTCGACCATGCGCGGCGGAGAGCGGTTCTGGAACTTTGAGAGCTACAACCCGCCCCTCAGCCGCGACAACTGGGCCAATCTCGATTCGGCCCAGGAGCGCCCGGACCGGCTCTGCCACCGGAGCACCTATCTGGAGGCGCCGCGGGAATGGCTGGGCGAGCAGTTCATCACCGAGGCGGAGAGCCTGCGGGACAGCGATGAGCGGGCGTACCGGCACGAGTATCTCGGCGAGGCAGTCGGCACGGGCGGAAACGTCTTTGAGCATCTGGAGCTGCGGGAGATCAGCGACGAGGAGATCAGGCAGTTTGACCGGATCTATATGGGGGTGGACTGGGGCTTTGCGCCGGACCCCTTCGCCTTCCTCCGGCTGCACTATGACCCGGCGCGGGAGACAATCTGTCTGATCGACGAGCTCGTTGTCCGGCGCCGGACCAACACCGAGACGGCGCAGGAACTGCTGCGGCGGGGATACCAGGACGGGATCATCACCTGTGACAGCGCGGAACCGAAGAGCGTGGCGGACTATCGAAGCCTCGGCCTCAACGCGCGGATGGCGGTCAAGGGGCCGGGCAGCGTGGAATACGGCATGAAGTGGCTGCAGGGCCGGAAGATCGTCATTGACCGGCGGCGTACCCCGGAGGCATACCGCGAGTTCTGCGGCTATGAGTTCGAGCGGGACCGGGACGGAAACTTCATCTCCGGCTATCCCGACCGCGACAACCACACGATCGACGCGGTGCGCTACGCGCTGGAGCGGGTGTACGGAAAGTACAGGTCCAGAGCGTGACGTCCTCACAGGAAAAAAGAGGGAGAGCGGATGAGAGAAGAGATTTATCGGAAACTGAGTGAACTTGGATTCCCAAACGGCGGGGACGGCACGACCGAGGAACTTCTGGGCCTCTGGCGCAGCTGGTACGAGGGCAATGTCAGTCACTTCCACAGCTACCGGGTCTATAACGGACAGAAGCGCGTCCTCTGCCGCCGGGCGGGCCTGGGCATGGCGAAGAAGATCTGCGAGGACTGGGCCAATCTTCTGATGAACGAACGGGTGCAGATCCGACTGGAGGGAGAGCGGGAACAGCGCTTCCTCGACGGCGTCCTGCAGGAGAACCGTTTCTTCCTGATGGCAAACCGCCTGCAGGAGCAGAAGGCGGCGCTGGGGACCGCGGCTTATGTCCCCCGTGTGACGGACGGGCGGATCCGCATCGACTTCCCGTCGGCGGAGGGAATCCTGCCCCTGAGCTGGGAGAACGGCCGGGTGACGGACTGTGCCTTCGCCGGCGGGCAGCGGCAGGGAGACCGGGAACTGCTGTATCTTCAGGTACACCACCGGGCGGAGGGAAGGTACCGCATCGAGAATCTGCTCTTCGAGCGGGACGGGGACCGGCTGGAGCAGCTGAGCCTTGCGGAGGCGCCGGGCTTCGCCGGAATCCCGGAGACCGTGGACACCGGCCGGTCGGAGCGAAGCTTTGTCCTGGACCGGATGAACATCGTGAACAACCTGGATCCCGCTTCCCCGATGGGCCTGTCAGTGTTCGCCAATGCGCTGGACCAGCTGCGCGGGACGGACGTGGCCTATGACAGCTATGTAAACGAGTTTATCCTCGGTAAGAAGCGGATTATGGTCAAGCCGGAGGCGACGAAGGACTTCGACGGGGCGCCGCTCTTCGACGCCGACGAGCTGGCCTTCTACATTCTGCCGGAGGATTCGGGGAACGAGAGCATCATCAAGGAGATCGACATGACGCTGCGTACGGCGGAGCACCATGAGGGAATTCAGGACATGCTGAACCTTCTGGGACTCAAGTGCGGGCTCGGGGAGCAGCACTATCGCTTCGAGCGGGGAAGCGTCCTGACGGCAACCCAGGTGATCAGCGAGAACAGCGTCCTGTACCGGAATGTCCGGCGGCACGAGCTGGTCCTGGAGGCGGCGCTGAAGGAACTGACCGGCATCCTGCTGCGGATGGGAAACGACCTCTTTTCTCTCGGACTGCGGGAGGACACGGAGGTCAGGGTTGATTTCGACGACAGCATCATCGAGGACAAGAGCCGCGATTTTGAGCGCGACTGCAGAATGCTGGAGCTGGGAGTGATCGGAAAGGAGGAGTTTCGGGAGCGGTGGAGAAAATGATAAATGTGGAATGTGGAAAGTGAAAAGTGGAATTGAAACCACGAAGCAGAAGGGAGGAAAACGATGAACAATGAGAAGGATGAAAACCTGACGATGAAAGAAGCGAACGGAATGGAGACCGGGATCGCGGTGATCGAAGCGGCGGGCGCGGCGGAACGTAAGGAGGCGGGATCCTGGGGAGCCCCTTCGGGAGCGGCAGGCTCGGGCAGGTACGAGGCGGCCGGAACGGAGGCGAAGGACAGCGCCGCCCCCGACGCTGACAGAGACGGCGCCGCGGAGCTCCGGGCGGCGCTCACCCGGGCGGAAGAACGCGTTACCCAGCTGGAGCGGGAGAGAGCGCTGCTGGCACAGGGCGTATCGGAAGAGGATCTGGACTATTACGTGTTCAAGATCGGAAAACTGGTGACAGGGGAGAAGGACTTCGACACCGCGGCGAAGGAGTTCCTGAAGCAGCAGGCAGCGGCCCGCAGAGCCTCCGCACCCCGAAGCACCGGCGCGAGCCTGGCCGGGCAGGCGCTGAAGCCCCGAAGCACCAACGACACCATGAACCGCATCCTGCGCGGTAACTAAAGAAAAGAGGGAACATCTATGTCTGGAATGATTAATCGAAATGACCTGGCGGGCCTGATCCCTGAACCCGTCAGCCGTGAAATCTTTCAGGGAGTGGTGGAGCAGAGCGCCGTGCTGAAGGCCGGGCGCAGACTCCCCAACATGACCAGCAAGACCCAGAGCATCAACGTTCTGGACATGCTGCCCATGGCCTACTGGGTGGATGGCGACACCGGCTATAAGGAGACCGGCGCCCAGGCCTGGGAAAAGAAAAAGCTCTATGCCGAGGAGCTGGCCGTCATCATCCCCATCCCCGAGGCGGTGCTGGCCGACACCAACTACGACATCTGGGGCGAAGTGAAGCCCCGCATCGTGGAGGCCATGGGCCGCCGCATCGACGAGGCCGTCCTCTTCGGCATCGGCAAGCCCTCCACCTGGCGCGACAGCGTCGTGGACACCGCGAAGACCGCCGGTAACTCCGTCACGGAAAGCACCGGAGCAAATGCGGACCTCTATGCCGATATCATGGGCGAGGGCGGCGTGATCGCCAAGGCGGAAGAGAGCGGCTACATGCCGACCGGCGTCATGGCGGCCGTCAAGATGCGCGCCAGGCTCCGCGGACTCACGGACAAGAACGGCCAGCCGCTCTTCATCTCCGGCATGCAGGGCAGAACCAATTACATGCTCGACGGCATGGAGATGAGCTTCCCGATGAACGGGGCCTGGGACGAGGACGAAGCCCTGATGATCGTCGGCGACTTCCACCAGCTGGTCTACTCCATCCGCCAGGACGTGACTTACAAGGTCCTGACCGAGGCGACCATCGTGGATCCGGCCAACAAGCAGGTGATCTACTCCCTGGCGCAGCAGGACATGGTTGCGCTGCGCGCGGTGATGCGCCTGGGCTGGGAGATTCCGAACCCGACCAGCAGCTACCGCGAGACCCTGGGCAAATACAGCCCCTTCGCGGTCTATCTCGCCGCAGAGTGACGCCGATCCGGAGGGGATGAAACGATGTACGCGAGTTATCAGGACTATGTCGAACGATTCGGGGGAAGGGCGATTACGGACGAGGCGGAATTCAACCGCCTCGCCCAGCGGGCGGGGCCGATGCTGGACCGACTGACCGGCGGCCGCGCGGCAAAGTATCAGGACCGGGAGGGGAAGCTCGCGCTGGCCTGCTGCGCGGTTACGGAAAAACTCTATGAACAGGAAGAGCGGAAGCGGCATGCGGCGGGGAGCGTCGTCTCGGAGAAGGTCGGGGACTGGCAGGTGCAGTATCGGAGCGCCGGGTGGGCAGAGCTGAACGCCGAGCTCGCGGCGCTGGCGGAACTGTATCTGTTCGGCACGGGACTGCTCTGCCGCGGTGTGCCGGTCTGGACGGAATGGTGAATTGGAAATGGTAAATGGTAAATGAGAAATGGTAAATGAGGAATACTATGGGCCGATGCCCCATACGGTTTCCCTGATCAACTTTCATAGGGGTTCTCCTTTTCTTGTCCTTCTCCGCGGTGTCAAGCTGCAGGCACTGAACGGCCAGAACGTCCAGCGCCGCGGAGATGCGGAAGAGAACGAGGCGGTGCTCTATGTGCCGCGGGCGGTCCGGGCGGAGAATGCGGCAGGGGAGACCCTGAGCTTCCTCCCGCCGCTGGAATACGCATGCGGTGAGGAGCCGGAGAAGCACTGGACCCTGCAGCCGGAGGGGGAGAGCGCCGGGCGTTGCAGCTTCTTTGTGAAGGGCGAGATTCCGGAACCCTGCAGCCTGGCCGAAGCCCGCGAGAAGTATGACTTCGTCTATATCGTGGCCGGATGGCAGCTTCACGACTACGGCAGCCGGGCCCTGCAGCATTGGGAAGTCGTTTCGAAGGTAAGCAGCCGTTACTACCAATATGGAAATTAAAACAATTCTTTCCTGGCTCTCCGCTGCACCCCAGCTCTCCGGCGAGCTGCTCAACTATAACTATCTCCCAAGCTATTCCGGCTGGTCCCTGACGATCCCGAAAGCCGAGACCCATATGGACATCCTCGGCAACTGCCGCGAACTCTGGCAGCTGAAGATCACCCGGCGCTATACCATCCAGTCCAACGAAGACCGCCTCGCTGTCGTCGAAGCGCTGGAAGATCTTGCCGCCTGGGCAAAGGCCCACCCGCCGAAAAACGCCCACCTGAAGGTTGTTGGATTACCAGAATTCACCAGCCGCAATAATTCCGGCATCGAAGACATCTCCATCACGATGAATGTGGAAAGCTCTGAGTTTTGACCGGTCCCCGTATTCGTCTATCAATTGAACATTGAACATTGATCATTTCACATTATAAGGAAGGAGGCCACCCATGGCCGCAGACCTTACGTTTAACACTCCTTCGGGCCAGACCATCGCCCGTGAACTTTTGATCGCCTATCTCAACACCGGCACCATCGCCGCCCCGGTCTGGAGCCCGCTTGGCAAGCGTGTCGAGGACAGCTCCACGGAGCTCGACTGGGAAAGCGAAATCACCCGCGACATCCTCGGCTCCACCTACGGCACCCTGAAGAAGCCGAAGATCACCCAGACCTTTGATCCCTGCGACCTGGACGGCGCGGACGCCGCGCAGGTGAAGATCTGGAACCTGGCCGTCAAGGATCAGGACGCCCAGGCCCTGGCGGCCCAGGACATGCTGATCGTCCACTTCTACGCCGGGGAGAGCGCCACGCCCTTCGCCGAGCGCTATGCCTCCTGCATGATCGAGGTTACCGGCCTCGGCGGCGAGGGCGGCGGCAACGTGGGCATGCCCATCTCCATCACCTACGGCGGCACCAGAACCACCGGCACCGCCTCCCGCAACGCCGAAACCGGCGCGGTGACATTCACAGCCGCATGAAAGAACTGAAGATTGCAACCGGCGTGGAGGAATACCTCCTCGCCGGGAGGGTGGCGGTCTCGTTCAACCCCACCGACATGAACTTCCTCGAACGCCTCTCCCGCGCCTTCTCCGAACTGGACGCCCTCCAGGAAGAAGTGCACCAAAGCCGTGAAAAAATCATGGACGACAGGGAAGTGTTCCCCATCGCCCGTGAGCTGGACGGCAAAATGCGCGGGATCCTGAATGATCTTTTCGGCAAGGACATCTGCGAGCCGCTCTTCGGCTCGATGAATCTCTACGCCTCTTCCGGCGGCCTGCCCGTCTGGGCCAACCTGATGCTTGCCGTCACGGACGAGGTACAGTCTGCCCTGCAGGGCGAACTCGCCGCAAGAGAGCAGAGGATCGCAAAGTATGTGGAGAAGTATAAGAAGTGAACTTCTCACTTCCGGATACCGT
>Ga0256404_1002316_pt1 | contig 42416 bp, 30 predicted proteins | sample RumenRJG_01DNA_FD_185990 | JGI IMG/M metagenome (GOLD analysis project Ga0256404, IMG submission 185990) | Bovine rumen microbial communities from Lethbridge, Alberta, Canada - RJG_01 | ecosystem: Host-associated > Mammals > Digestive system > Stomach > Rumen | place: Canada: Alberta | collected... | reverse complement strand
GGTTTTCGGGTGAAACGCTTGAAAACCTTGCGGCAGGCTATCGAATATGCTCTTTGTATTATTGATATTTCAAGCATATTCGATAGCTGAGCACGCATTGAGTATTTCCTATCAGCCTCGTACATCAGTCGCGTGCACTAGCTTCGCAAACCGCCCGGCATGAATTTCACACAGCCCGCGACCTCGTGCACTGGTTTTGTACCAATTCGCGGCGATTCACACAATCGTCGTCGGCTTTGTGCACCAGCCTGCGTAGATTTTGTGCTAAATCGTCGGCTTCGTGCATCAGTCGCGTGTACTGGCCTCGCGAATCAGTTGACATGAATTTCACACGAACCGCCGGGCTGGCACGCTGTCCCTACCTCCCGGCAATTCTCTCGCCGGCCGTCAATATTTTGCAGAACTTTAACTTTGTGCCCGTCGGAGATTTTACAGAGATCCGCTATTATGGGGGCAGAGAGAAGTTGCTGACAAGAAAGGAGATGACGAATGAGTAAGATGAGGAAGGCGTCGGCGCTGATGCTGGCGGCCATGATGACTGTGACGGTCTTGCCGGCGCAGGCGGCGTTTGCGGACACCTCCGCGGCGGTGCAGGGCTTTGACAACGGCAAGGGAGTGAACCTGACGAAGATCGGCTCCTATGTCTCGGGATTTTCAAACAAAGACGGCGGCGTGGCCGAGATTGTTGCGTATGACAAAGACAACAACAACGCGTGGGTGGTCAACGGCGCTACGGGAAAGCTGGATATCCTGAGCATGGGAAATGTGACAGGAGCCAGATCTGATGCGATGACCGCAACGTCCATCGACATCAGCGGGAAGGCGGCGCAGGCCGAGAGCACGTTCATTTATGGAGACATGACCTCTGTTGCGGTAAGCACAAAGGACGATCTGGTGGCTGTGGCACTGCAGGACAAATCATATGACAAGCGCGGGTATATCGCGTTCCTGAGGAAAAACGGAGACTTCCTGGGAATGGTTCCGGCGGGATTCCAGCCGGATATGGTGACCTTCACGCCGGACGGCAATACTGTGCTGGCGGCGAATGAGGGAGAGCCGAGAAACGGAATCGGCAGCGGAATTACCGATCCGAAAGGCTCCGTATCTGTGATTCGCATCAACCATGAAAACCCTGCGGCGAGCAAATCCGAGGACGCTGACTTTACGGTCTTCGACAGCAAGAGAGATGAGCTGGTGAAGCAGAATATCATTCTGAGCAAGGGCACCGCTCCGTCCGCAGACCTGGAGCCGGAATACATTGCGGCGAGCAATACCAAGGCTTACGTCACACTGCAGGAGGCTAACGCGATCGCAGTGCTGGATATTTCCGGCGGAAACTATGACGGCGTGTATTCCATGGGCTTCAAGGATCTGGGAGCGGAGAGCAACGCCATTGATGTTCTTGAAGACGACAAATATGAGGCCGCTGTTTATCCGGATGCGGTCGGAGCGTATATGCCGGACGGAATTGCTGCCTGGGAGTCCGGAGGACAGCAGTATATCGCGACGGCTAATGAAGGAGACGCCAGAGAATGGGGCGATTACGCAAACGAGGAAAAGGTGACCATTACTTCCGCGGACGGAACTGAGGCCAAGAAAGTTCGCGCGATTAAGGCGGATGTTACCGATGGACTTCCTGAAGGGAAAACAGTTTTGTTCGGCGGTCGGTCCTTCTCGATATACAAAGTTGAGGACAGCGGTCTGAAGCAGGTCTATGACAGCGGAAACGAATTCGAGAAGAAGACAGCAGAGACTCTGGCTTCCTACTTCAACTGCTCCAATGACGATAACCTCATCGACAGCCGTTCCCGCAAGAAGGGACCGGAGGCCGAAAATGTAACCGTCGGGACTGTGAACGGAAAAATCTATACGTTCATCGGACTGGAGCGGATCGGAGGCATTATGGCCTACGACGTAACAAATCCGGAGAAGGCGCAGTACAGCAATTACATCAACAGCCGTGACTTCAGCGAGGATCCGGCGAAGCTGGGCGAGGGCGTTGAATCCCTGAAGGGAGATGTCGCGCCGGAAGGGCTTGCCTTTGTTAGCGCATCGGATTCCCCGTCCAAAACCCCGATTCTGCTGAGCGCCTTTGAGGTGAGCGGCACCGTGGCGGCGTATGCCGTAGGAGATCTGCCGAAAGTGGAGACTGCTCCCGCAGAGAAAAAGAGCGTCATGTCGTTCCGTGCTCTGAAGGCGGCTTCGGTGAAGCAGACAACAACCAGCGTGAAGCTTTCCTGGGAAAAGGTGAGCGGAGCGGCGAAGTACACTGTTTTCAGAAATCACCTTCGCCGCGTAGGGGAGTTTCCATGTTGGCCTTGATCTCGTTTCGGCTTAAACCCAGACTGAAGAGATAATACAGCTTGGCGATTGCGGCTTCCGTTGTCATGTTGCCGCCGGAAACGGCTCCGGCATCCGTCAGCATGGAACTGGTTTCGTAAGCACCCAGGCGGACGGTTCCCTGAGGACATTGAGAGCAGACACAGACGATAGTCCCGTTCTCAAAGGCTCTGCGTATCATCGGCAGAAGTTCAGAACCATATGCCGGAATATTGCCGGTGCCAAAGGTTTCCAGGACTATGCCGTTTAATCCCTCTGTCATAATCGGTTCAAACAGACGGAACTGTATGCCGGGGAAAATCTTGATTACGCCAATCGCAGCATGCCTGAATTCGGTAAGATGAAATTCCTCTGAGACGGACTCGTCGGGAATCGCTGCTTCTCTGTATTCTGCTGTTCTGTCGAGAGTCTCTGTCCCTCTGTATTCTGCTGTTTTGTCGGGAATCGCTGTCCCACTGTATCCTGCTGCTCCGCCGGACACTGACGTTTCGCAGCTGCAAGCTGGGAGTGAATCGCGGAAGCTGGTGGTCAGGATTTTGTTATAGGCGATATCGATGCCTACGCTGGCCAGGTTCGGAAAGTTTGGAGAGTCAAAGGCCAGCAGACCGTCCGCGGAGGATTTTGTACTCCGGTTTCCCCGCATCAGTTTCCCGCCGAAGTAAAGACAGACCTCGCGGACATGTCCTTCCGCGGCGATGAGCAGTGAAGTGATGATATTGTCTCTGGCGTCGCTGCGCAGACGGCACAAAGGAATCTGAGACCCGGTCAGAATCACGGGTTTGTTCAGTCCCTCCAGCATGAAAGAGAGTGCGGAGGCGGTGTACGCCATAGTATCGGTGCCGTGTAAAATTACAAAACCATCATATTGTCTGTAGTTCTCTGCGATGACGCGTCCCATCCTGTTCCACTGCTCTACGGCGATATTGGAGGAGTCCAGCAGCGGGTCGAACTCTATCAGCTCCCAGCCCGGCATGGCGGGGTCTTTCAGCTCGTCGATGCGTGAGAGGGCGTTCCGGAAATAGCCGGACTTCGGGGCATAACCGTGACTTGTGGGAACCATGCCTATGGTACCGCCGGTATATAGAATGCAGATTTTTTTCATGAGAAATTCCTTTCTGTTTCTTCCTTCATGGTATATTATAGGGGATGGAGGTAGGAAATGAAATACAATTTTGATGAGATTATCGATCGGAGCAACACAAATGCGCTGAACACCGACGGATGGCGGAGCTACATTTTCGGCGCGGAAAAGGACAGAAAATTCCCTTACGAGGATGACGAATTCGTTCGTATGTGGGTGGCGGACATGGAATTTGCGACGGCGCCCCCGATCCTCGACGCGATTCGGAGTCGGCTGGACAGGAGGATTCTCGGGTACACCGGGCTTACTACAGACGATTACAGCGATGCTTTGTCCGCCTGGTGCCGCGAGCGCTACGGATGGGATTTTCCCCGGGAGCAGCTCGTGATTACGGGAGGCGTGATCCCCGCGCTTTATCAGGCCATCGAGGATCTGACCGAGCCGGGAGACAAAGTCCTGACCCTGACCCCGTCCTACGGCTTTTTCGCTCACGCCGCCGACTACAACAAAACAGAACTGGTTGTTTCCGCACTTCACAATGAAGACGGGTATTATTCCATTGACTACAAAGACCTTGCCCGCAAAGCGGCGGATCCGGCGGTGAAAGTCCTGATTTTCTGCAATCCTCATAATCCGACGGGTCGAGTCTGGAATGAGGATGAGCTTCGGCGTCTGGCTGACATCATCGTTTCCAATGATTTGTGGGTGATATCTGACGAGATCCACTGCGACCTCGTCCGCACCGGGATTACGCACATTCCGCTGGGAAAGATTATGCCGGATTATCCGAGGCTGATTACATGCATGTCTGCCAGCAAAACCTTCAATATGGCGGGAATGCTGTTCGCCAACGCGATTATCCGGGATGACCGGGAGCGTCGGAAATTCCGTTCCAGAAACAAGCTCGCCGGGAACCTCAATCCGCTGTCACTTGCCGCACATAAGGCGGCGTATGAAGAGGGAGGTGAGTGGCTCCGCCAGCTGAAGGAATATCTGGACGAGAACTTCCGGTTTGTAAAGGAATATTTTAACAGTGAACTTCCGGAGGCGGTCTGCGGAATCCCCGAATCGACTTATCTCGACTGGGTGGATCTTCGGCCCTGTTTCCGGAATGCTCAGGGCGGTTTCGACGGTACGAACCTGCCGCTGTTCTTCGCGGAAAATGCCGGCGTCCTGCTGGAGGGCGGAGACCGGCTGTTTGTAGGCAGCGCAGAAGGCTTCGTCCGGTTGAATCTCGCGATGCCACGGAGTATTGTCGCTACCGGTATACAGCGCATGGCCGGCGCAATAAAGCGCAGATAAAAAATTGCGGAGCGCCGGCAAACCATATAGGCTTGCCGTGCTCCGCAGCTCCCGTTAACCGGCTGCCAGCCGGAAATTGTTTTATATAAGGACTATTTTACGAACACCTTGGGCAGTCTCTGACCGAACGCACAGGTGATCTCGTAATTGATGGTTCCGGTTGCGTCCGCGATATCGTCTGCGGAGATGGTGTTGACACCGTCGGTTCCCATGACGATAACTTCGTCGCCGACCTTTACGCCCGGGACATCAGTAACGTCAACCATGAACTGATCCATGCAGATATTGCCGGCAACATTGCAGATCTGTCCGTTGACGATGACTCTGGCCTTTGACGAGTACGGACGGGGGTAGCCGTCAGCATATCCCAGACCGACCGTAGCAATAGCGGACGGACGGTTCGCAATGAATTTACGTCCGTATCCGCAGGAGAATCCCGGTGGTACGTACTTCAGATGGACGATATTGGCCTTTACCTGCATAACGGGTTTGAGACTCAGCTGATTCTTGTCAACCTCATGGGAGGGGTACTGGCCGTACAGGATGATTCCCGGGCGGCATCCGTCGAACAGAACCGTCGGAAGTTCCATGATGGAAGCACTGTTTGCCAGTGTCCGGAAAGGAAGGGGAATCCCTGCCTGCGTTACTGCATCGTAGAACCGGTTGTACCTTGCTTCCTGCTCATGGGAGAAGGTTTTGTCGAAGGCGTCTGCCGTAGCCATATGGGAGAACATTCCCAGAATGCGGATGTTCGGGAGCACCGCGATGCGACGGATGTCCTCGACGGCATAGTTGAGGTCGTCTGCCAGATAACCGATGCGGCCCATACCGGTATCGACGGCAATCAGGCAGTCGATGGTCTTGCCCCGCGCGGCTGCCGCGTCGCTGATGGCGCGGGCGTTTCTGGAGTCATCCACGACAGGGATGATGTCGTACTGCGCCAGAATATCGACGTACATATCCGGCGTCAGGCCCAGACAGATGATGCGCTCTGTGGCTCCGGCCTCTCTCAGCGTGATTGCCTCCTGAAGAGTTGCGATAGCGAAGGTTTTGACACCGTTTTCGCGAAGAACCTCAGCACACTGGATGGCGCCATGACCGTAAGCGTCCGCCTTGATGACACCGATAAACTCTCTGTCATTTCCCATCTTGGCGCGAATCTGCTTTACATTGTAGTCGAAGTTGCTCAGATTGATTTCGGCCCATGCGGGTCTGATTGCTTCTTTATACATATGCTGTACCTTCTTTCGTATAACAAATAATAATTGAGACTAGATCAGCGGCTTGCGGAGAATGATGTCTTCGCGGGCCGGGCCATTGGAGACCATGGTAATCGGGAAGCCGAGCTGACGCTCGATTTCGTTCACATACTCCCGACATTCCGCCGGCAGTTCTTCAAAGGTCCGGATGCCTGTGATGTCAGACTTCCAGCCCTTCATCATTTTATAGATCGGCTTGCACCGTCCGAGATCGGTGACGTGCGGGAAATCCTGAATTTCCTTTCCGTCGATCTCGTAGCCGACGCAGAGCGGAATCTCGTCCAGATAGCCGAGTGGATCCACGACCGTCAGAGCAACGTCGGTAGCGCCCTGAATCATACAGCCGTACCGGGAAGCGACGCAGTCATACCATCCGACTCTCCGCGGGCGGCCTGTGGTCGCACCGTATTCACCGCCGTCTCCGCCGCGTCTGCGCAGTTCTTCGGCTTCTTCGCCGAAGATTTCAGTCACAAAATCTCCGCCGCCGACGCTGGATGAATAGGCTTTTGTGACTGCGACAATCTGACGGATCTCATAAGGCGGAATGCCGGCCCCCGCACCGCCATAGCCGGCGATGGGGTTTGAAGAGGTGACCATCGGATAGATGCCGTGGTCGATATCCTTCATGGTTCCGAGCTGGCCCTCCAGGAGAATTGTTTTGTTGTCGCGGATAGCCTGATTCAGGAATGCAGCAGCATTACCCACATAGGGACGGATCTTCTCCCGCAGATCCAGAATCTTCTCGTACACCTCGTCCGGAACCAGAGCAGGCTTGTGATAGAGGTTGGTGAACAGAGCATTCTTGATGGTGCACACGTTGTTCACCCGCTCCATCAGCGGTTCGTCAGGCATGAAGAGCTCGTTGACCTGAAAACCGATCTTGGCGTATTTATCGGAATAGCAGGGTGCGATTCCGGACTTGGTGGAGCCGTATGCGTGACCGGCCAGACGCTCTTCCTCGTACCCGTCCTGCAGGATGTGATAGGGCATGACGACGTGCGCCCGGTCGGAAACCAGAATGTCCGGCTGCGGAACACCCTTCGAGACGATGTCCTCCACTTCATTGACGAATTTATCGATATCCAGCGCGACGCCGTTTCCGAGAACACAGGTGGTGTTATCGTTAAAGACGCCGGACGGCATCATGTGAAGAGAGAATTTCCCATATTTGTTCTTGATCGTGTGACCGGCGTTGGCGCCGCCCTGGAACCGGACGACTATATCCGCCTCCTGTGCCAGGACATCGGTGATTTTTCCTTTGCCCTCGTCACCCCAGTTTGCTCCTACGATTGCTTTGACCATAAAACGTTTCCTCCTGTCAAAGATCCTCAGAAATGAGGATGCTATACATTGATTTCCGCTTCGACGCCCAATACGTCTCTGTTTGCGGACAGAACAGGCTTTATGACCCCGTCAAGAAACTCGAGTGTCTGCTCAGCAGACCTTCCAATGTAATTCTCTGGCTTCATAACCTTCTGTAAAGCCTCTTTGCTTATATTAAAGGCGGGATCGGCCGCGATGCGATCCAGAAGATCGTTGGGCTTTCCCTCCTCCTTGACTGTTTTTCCGGCCTCCATGGAGAGCTCGCGAATGCGCTCGTGGAGTTCCTGACGGTCACCGCCGGCCTTGACGGCGTCCATCAGAATATTTTCCGTCGCCATGAATGGAAGCTCTGCCATCAGGTGCGCCTCGATGACCTTCGGATAGACCACGAGACCCTCGGAGATGTTGATGTACAGCTCGAGAATGCTGTCCGTGGCGAGGAATGCTTCGGAAACACTGATCCTTTTGTTGGCGGAATCGTCCAGTGTTCGTTCAAACCACTGGGTTGCCGCTGTCAGCTGCGGATTCATGGCGTCGCTGATCACATAGTTCGCCAGGGATGCCATGCGCTCTGAACGCATGGGGTTCCGCTTATATGCCATGGCAGAGGAGCCGATCTGATGCTTCTCAAAGGGTTCTTCGACCTCCTTCATATGCTGCAGCAGACGGATATCGTTGCTGAATTTATGTGCGGACTGGGCGATGCCGGCCAGCACGTTCAACACGCGGCTGTCCACCTTCCGGGAGTAGGTTTGTCCTGAAACCGGGTAGCACGCCTCGAATCCCATTTTATCCGCAATTTTCTGGTCCAGGGCCTTGCATTTCTCATGGTCACCGCCGAAAAGCTCCAGGAAGGAAGCCTGTGTTCCAGTCGTTCCCTTAGAGCCCAGCAGCCGTATAGTGCTGAGGACGTAATCCAGATCACCCAGATCCATAACCAGGTCGTTCAGCCACAGCGTCGCGCGCTTGCCCACGGTGGTGGGCTGGGCGGCCTGATAGTGCGTATAGGCCAGACAGGGCTGCGAACGATATTTTTCCGCGAAATCGGCCAGGTGGTCGATGGCGTTTATCAGCTTGGTGCGGATCAGCTTCAGCGCTTCTGTCATGATGATCAGGTCGGTGTTGTCGCCGACGTAGCAGGATGTCGCGCCGAGGTGGATGATTCCCTTAGCCTTTGGGCACTGCACCCCGTATGCGTAGACGTGAGACATAACGTCGTGCCGTACTTCCTTTTCTCTCGCCTTGGCAACCTCATAATTGATGTCATCCTTGTGGGCGATGAGTTCGTCGATCTGCTCCTGAGTGATCTCCAGGCCCAGCTCCTTCTCCGCCTCTGCCAGAGCGATCCACAGCCTGCGCCAGGTTCGGAACTTCATCTCCGGCGAAAAAAGGTACTTCATTTCCGCACTCGGATACCGTTCCGAAAGTGGACTTGTATAGCCAGTATAATCTGCCATTCATTTTCCTCCCTGTACATACAGTTCAATCCATTTTTGATTATAGCATCTGAACCATGTGTTTTCAACCCCGATTAGGCAATGGAATCGCGGGAAAGTGGCATGAAATGAGTGCTTCAGACCGGTTCGGCGAAGCCGGGCGATAAGAAAACGACCATGCCGGAGTATTTCTGCTCTGACATGATCACATTATTCTTTGTGTAACGCCCGGAAATGACTCTGTTCGTAAATGCGGCACGTCCGCACCGGCCTTTGCTGCCGCCTGCGCACGCCCGAGTCTGCCTTTGTTTATGCCCGCGGCACGTGCACATCTGCACCGGTCTTTGTTGCCGTGCCTAGAACGACGTTTTGCTGGTGTATTTCCAGATCCCCATCTTCTCCGCGTTTTTAATCAGATCCTCGCGGAAATCAGGATGGGCGATGTTAATCAGCGCTTCTGCCCGCTCCCAGGTGGACTTGCCTTTCAGATCCGCGGCGCCGTACTCGGTGACGATGTAATGTGTGGCCATGCGCGGCGTGGTGACAATGGAACCCGGCTTCAGCATCGGAGCGATGAGCGATTCCACAGTGCCGTCCGGCAGGGCCCGCGTCGAGGGGGTACAAATGAAGCTTTTACCGCCTTCCGACTGGAAGGCGCCCATCACGAAGTCCAGCTGTCCGCCGGTGCCGGAAATCTGCTGGTGGCCTACGGATTCGGAACATACCTGCCCGTACAGGTCGACCTGTATGCAGCTGTTTACCGATACGAAATTCCGAATGCTGGAAATGATGTGTACGTTGTTTACATAATTTACTGGTGCATTGCAGCAGATCGGGTTGTTGTCGATGAAATCGTACAGCCTCTGCGTGCCGCCGGCAAAGGTATAGAGGGCCTTGCCTTTGTCTACGTTTTTGTTTCCGGTGAGCTTGCCCGCCTCGAAAAGATCCACGTAGGCGTCAACGAACATCTCTGTGTGTGCATTGATATTGCGGATGTCTGACTGCGCCAGCATCTTTCCGATGGTGGAGGGCAGTGCGCCGATTCCCAGCTGCAGTGTGCTGTGGGACTTGATGCGTTCGACAACGTGGGAGGCGATCATCCGGTCGATTTTGCTCCCCGGCTTGTCCGGCATCTGGGCCAGAGGCGTGTTGGAGCCTTCCACCACATAATCGATGCCGTACAGGTTCAGCTGAGTCTGGTGTCCCAGCGCGATGGGCATGTTTTCGTTGACTTCGACGATGATCTTCTTGGCGGCCTTGATTACGCCCCACATGTCTGCGACCTGAGGACCCAGATTGAAGTTTCCGTGCTTGTCCATGGGCGCCACCTGGAACATGGCGATGTCGATGCCCGATGGATTGTTGATCCAGTATTTCGGCAGCTCGGAAAACAGCATGGGGATATACCAGCAGCGTCCGTTTTTGGACATCAACCGGTCAAATCCGCTGAAATGTGCCGACGCGAATTTCACCTGATCGTTGGAGGTGGTCGCCTCGTAAAGGGCGAAGGGCTTCTCTCGGATGGATACAGTACTGATCACCTCTACGCCGTGAAGCTCGTCCGCACGCTTGGCCAGCGCCTCGTCGATGTCCACGACCGCGCCGCAGCCCAGACCGTAGTGGATTCTATCACCGGGGCGCACCATCGCAGCCGCTTCGTCTGCCGTAATCAGTTTTTTCTTATATTCTTCCGCTAAAGTCGAAACCTTGTACATTCAGGCCTTCCTTTCTTTTTCTGTGGCGGCGCGCCATCTGCGCCGGGTTCGTGTTTTGTACGAAAATCACAGTACCCCGACAACGTGATCTTCCGGCATGCCAACCGTTTGTTAACTTTCTAACAATCCAATTGTACTACATTGGTGGAAGGTTAGCAACCTGTTTATTCAAAAATATTCGACCCGGCTGAGATGTTTGCGGAACTCCCGTCGCACGCCATCTCTCGCCGGGTTGTCGGACGAAGCTCGCGTCCACGCCGCAGGAGAAAGCCACCGCCGAACGTCGCCGGACAGGACTCTTACCGCGCATAGGCGGACGAAGTTCCTGCCGAGTCACCGGACGAAGCCCCTACCGTGCGTCGTCGGACAAGACACTTACCTCGCATCAACGGACGAAGCCCCTGCCGAGCCGCCGGACGAGCCCGCGACAGCGTCGCCGGACGAAGCCCCGAAGGCTCCGTTTTTCAGCTCGACAAGTTCCCGTGCCAGCCGCATTCCGGTTTCTGTGCCTGCGAAGGTGTGGGAGCCCAGCCTGCGAACGGGCACGACTCCCATCAGTGAATTGGTCAGAAACATTTCCTCGCAGATGGCGGCATCCTCCGGCCGGAGGATTTCTTCGCAGATATCGCACCGTTCCATGAGAACCTCCCGGGCGATGCCGGGCAGCAGACCGCAGGAGACAGGTGGTGTGACGATGCTCCCGTTCCGCACAAAAAACACATTGGACACTGCGCCCTCTGTAATTTCGCCGCGGGTGTTTAAAAAGACGGGTTCATCGACGCCCTGCGCGGCAGCTCGTCTTTTTTCGAGGATGCAATCGCCGTAGTTCAGAGTTTTGCGGCAGACCAGCGGAGAGGTCTCGTTCCTGCGCACAGAGGAGAACGCAGTGACAAAACCAGATTCGGCTGTCTGCCGGTCGTAGGGGTTCGGCCGAATCGCCGTCAATATATTTTGTTCTGAAATCGTAAGTTTCAGCGCATAACGCCCCTGCTGCAGCCGCGGGTCCTCCAGTGCCGCTTCCAATGCATCGTTGATTTCTCCGCCTGTCCGGTCAATCCCCAGAAAGGTTAGCGCCTCCGCCAGCCGCCGCAGGTGCCGGTCTGCCCAGACGGGAGTTCCGTACTCAACCGCGATGGTTTCAAATGCTCCCAGCCCGAAAAAATATCCTTCGTCTTCTCTGATCATACAGTCTCCTCCTGCACAAAGTCATCGTCAGTATCAACGCCGCCGCCCGTATCGGTCTGTCCGCGAGCGCCGTCGCCGAGGCCGTCGGATAGTCTGCGAGCGTCGTCGCCGAGGCCGTCGGATAGTTCACGAGCGTCGTCGCTATCGGCCCGTCCGCGAGCGTCGTCGCCGAGGCCGTCGGATAGTCTGCGAGTGCTGGCCTGTCCGCGAGCGCCGTCGCCGAGGCCGTCGGATAGTCTGCGAGTGCCGGCCTGCCCACGAGCGCCACCACCGAGGCCGTCGGATAGTTCACGAGCGTCGTCGCTATCGGCCTGTCCGCGAGCGCCATCGCTGCCTGATAGTCTGCGAGTGTCGGCCTGTCCGCGAGCGCCGCCACCCGACCACAAAGCCTCCCGCATTGCCTTTGCCTTCTGCAGGGTTTCTTCGTACTCCGCCTCCGGGTCGGATTCGCAGGTGATGCCTCCGCCGACGCCCAGATGCCATTGGTTTCCATGGCATATCCCGGTTCGGATCATGATGTTGAAGTCGCAGTTTCCGTTCAGCGAAAAGTACCCAAGTGTACCGGTATACAGATTCCGCCGCTCCAGTTCCAGTTCATCGATGATTTCCATGGCCCGGATTTTCGGTGCTCCGGTTATGGAACCGCCGGGGAAAAGGCTGTGAAGAAGCTCAGGAATCTCAATATCCTGCCGCTTCCTTCCGATGACTGTGCTCACCAGGTGAAAGACAGTGGAATAGTCTTCGATGACAAAATGCTCCGGAACCTGTACGCTGCCGGCTTCGCAGATGTGATTCAGGTCGTTGCGCTCCAGGTCTACGATCATCAGGAGCTCGCTGCGATCTTTGGTTGAGTGCCGCAGTTCTTCGCGGAGCATGGAGTCTTCCTGCTCCGTGCTCCCGCGTTTCCGGGTACCCTTGATGGGCCGTGTTTCGATCCGGCTCCCGCGAATCCGCACAAAACGCTCGGGAGAGGCGCAGACTACCTGAAAATCCACGCCCTGCAGGAATCCGCCGAAGGGGGCCGGGTGGTGTGTGCGGAGGTAGCGGTACACTTCATAGGGCTCCCGGCTGCTGCTGAGCCGGAGCTGCTGCGTCATGTTGGCGATATAGATGTCGCCGGCTCTGATATATTCAATCAGTCGGCGAATTGCCTTCTGGTAGGAAGCCTTTGTGAAAGCGGAGCTGAAGGGCGCAAGCCCTTTGTGAGCGGGGGGAGCAGGAACAAAACATGGTTTGCGCAGCTCTGACCGATACTTTGTGAGCCTGGCCCCGAAGTCCGCTGCCTCCTCGCGCATTGCCAGATACAATGCGTGTTCCTCTCGGTCCTCGATAATCAGAACGTCGTAAAATGCGAAAAAAGCGTCCGGAACTTGCACCGTTCGGGGGTGGCGGCTGTGAATATTCTCGAACTTCCGGCAGAAATCGTAGGAGAAGTATCCGAAGGCGCCGGCGATCAAAGGCAGGTGTGTCGGATTTTCTTCGCGGTGCTCCTCCAGCCGCCGTGACAGACGCTGCTCCAGCGGCTCCGGACAGACCGTCCCGTTTTCCGTGCAGCGCCCTTCCGTCTCTGTCAGAATCAGGTACGGCTCCAGCGCGATGATGGAATACCGTTCGTATTGCCGGGAGGGCGTGCTGCAGCGACCTGCGACCGGCGTCGAAGGCGCCTGCGAATAATCGGCGAACTGTGGCGAACTGCAGCGACCCGCAACCGGCATCGAAGGCGCCGGCGAAGAGCCGGCGAACTGCGCCGAACTGCAGCAATCCGCGACCGACGTCGAAGAATCCAGGAAAATCGCAAAAGGTTCCTGATGATACCGCTCAAAAATCTCTGCTGTGGGCCGGTAAAAGTCGAGTTTTTCTACGTGTGTTGTCATGATCTGATTTTCTCCTTTTTGGTACCGGCGGCATCTCCGATGTCTGTTTCATCGTCTTTTTTAGCATCGCCGGCAAGGGTTGCCTCGGCTGTCTCTTCGGCATCGCCGGCGAGGATTGATCCTGATGCATCTTCAGCATCGCTGACGAGGGTTGACTCGGCCGTTTTCACGACATCACCCCCGAGGGCTGCCCTCGGGTATGTCCCGTCGGTTTTGACGCCAGATCTTTCTCTGCTGATCTGGATAAAGTTGTAAAGCAGCTCGTGCCCATACTCGGTCAGCACAGCTTCCGGATGAAACTGAACCCCGAAAATGGGGAATTCTTTGTGGTGGAATCCCATAATTACGCCGTCGCCGGTGCGCGCATCGACATCCAGTTCATGCGGCAGATTTTCTTCACTGACCACCAGCGAATGGTAACGTGTCACCCGATAGAAGGCCGGAAGCCCGCGAAACAGACCTTGCCGGCTGTTGTGGATGAGACTGATTTTTCCGTGCATGGGGCGTTGTCCGCGCTGAACGGTGGCGCCGAAAACACGGCCGATAATCTGATGTCCCAGGCAGACTCCGAGAATCGGAATCCGACCGGACATTCGGCGAACCAGCTCCTGGCTGAGCGGGCAGTCGTCCGGCCCCTTCGGACCTGGGGAGATAACGATTCCTTCCAGTTCTCCGGACCGTGCAAGCTTTTCAATTTGTGTGAGATCGGCGCTGCCGCTCCGTACTGTTTCTACCTCCGCGCCGCATTCCTGCATGTAGCAGGCGAGATTGTATACAAAAGAATCATAATGGTCAATCATCAGATACATAACAGCAAGTACTTCCTTTCTGATTTTCTGAAGGCTTCAGCCCTCCGGGAGATGTCTGGTTTCTGGGATCCGGGTTCTCCGATCCCGGATTTTCGGATTTTGAATTTCATGTCGATGCGCTGCCTTTCATGCCAATCGTGCCGGCACGCCGCATGCCGGGAGGCTGCGGCATAAAATAAGAAAACTGTCAGGGAAAGATTCTGTTAGAATCTTTTCCTGGCAGTTTTCCGCTTCGTGGACACACCATCACAATTAATATAACATGGCGGGTCAGGCTTTGTCCAATGTTTTTATGCAAAGTTTGCGAAACACGGTACGAAGTTTACAGAACGCGGTGCAGAGGTGCGGAGTTTACAAAACATGATGCGGTGGCGATTCTTTTAACTGTCCTGCTGCGGAGCCGGAGTACAATCGCGGCCGCCATATATGCCTGTTCTGCCTTTCACGTCTGCATTAAAAAATCAGGCTTTTCCGGAGAGGGTGCGGTTTTGGATGTATTCATTCCATGCATTGTAATTGCTTTGTGAGCATAAAATTAATATTTTGTCAAGTACGAATTATGTCAACGAAAACGGCATTTCTCGTTGTTTTCATGCGGGTAAAAAAATAATAAAATCAGGTAAAAGAAATCTCGCAGCGATATGTGGAAAGGGAAAACAAACCTGCTGCATTTCCAAGAGTTCAGGGATTATTAAGTCAGCGTCTGCTCATTAAGTTCCCGTCAGACTTAATGGGCGCTGACGGCAGTTTGTCAGTAGCGTCGCGGCGCACCATCCAATGGAAGGGTGCGCCGGCAGGCTACCGAATATGCTCTTTGTATTATTGATATTTCAAGTATATCCGGTAGCTGAGCACGCATTAAGTTATTGTGAAGTTACAGTGTATTACGATTTTGAGAGAGAGGCATCTATGAGTATGAAATTTCATTCCGGCCGGATGACAGACGGACGGGGCAGAAAATGGGTCTGCAGCGCGGCGATTGTGCTTGCGGCGATTTTGTGTTTCGCAATGCTGAATGTCACTCCAGCACACGCATTATCAGACTCCACCGCCATTGTGCTTGACACAAACGGCGGTACGGGCGGAGGCACGGTAAAGGTAACGGACAAGAAGAGGGTGGCTGCGCCGCTGCCTGTCGCGCAGCAGGACGGATACGTCTTCAACGGCTGGTGGACCAAGAGTGGATCCAAATGGGGGAACATTCTGAAAGCAGGTGACAGTGAACCCGCATCAAGCACCACCTACTACGCCCGCTGGACGGAAATCAGTGAGGCAACCTCCAGGACCGCAACCGATTTTTATGGAAAAGCGACGGACGACAGTGCCGGGAGCGTGACCTACAATTACGGTGAGATCGGAACGGTGAACAAAGGATTTACCTACAACTATGGAACCATCGGTACAGTTCCCGCAACCGCGGGCAGCGGCACATATAACTACGGAACGATTGAGAACTACGCTTCCACGAAGAGTTCCCGGGGGCTGAGTTACAACTACGGCATCATAAAAAACAACAGCGGGAATGTGGATGATAACTACGGCATCATCGAGAGCAATAGTGGAACCGTGGACACCAATCGTGACGTCATTAAGAGTAATACCGGCACCGTTAAGACTACGGAAGAGAATTCGGTGATGTATAACGACGGCGGCACCGTCGAATCAGCGGAGGACGGCGTTATTTACAATTACAGCGGAACGGTGAAGCAGTACTGGGCGAGCGGCAGCCCCAGGGTGTATAACTTCGCGGGCGGAACCTTTGTATATAACAGCAGCAGCGGCGGTGCCACCATCTATGATCTGGGCGGCACAACCTCCGGAAAGCCGGGACGCTATGACAAAACCATCTCATGCTATAAGGTGGAGTTGGGCAGCGGTCTGGTGAAAAGCGTCGGCGGCGATTTCATCGAGGCGAAGGACGGAAGTGTGTACCTGCCGCAGGGCGGAAAGGGAACGCTGACTCCGGCGGACGGTGTGGATAAGCTGTATATGTCCGGCGGTGACCTGACTGAGAACGGAGACGGAACCTATACGGTTTCCAATGTCAAGAAAGACGCAGCTATCAGCGATGTGCCCACATATTCTATCAGTTACGATCTGGACGGCGGAGCACTGGCGGACGGCGACAGCAATCCGATCGCTTACACGTCGAAGGACACGATCACGCTGAAGAATCCGCAGGATAAGAAAAACGGCGAATACACTGAGTTTCTGTTCGCGGGCTGGACCGGGACCGGACTGGATGCTCCTGCGAAGGAAGTCACCATTCCGGCGGGCAGCACGGGCAATCGCAGCTACAAGGCTACCTGGACGCCCAACCCTGACCTGATCAGCATCACATTCAAATTCGATGTTGACTCCAGGGGCATTGTAAAGAAATACGATAAGAGCAAGGCCGGAACTGTCTTTGGGAGCTTCCTGAACGACTCCGGACTGGACAGCTACGTCACCAGAACCGGATATGATTTTGTCGGCTGGTACACCGGGGAAAAGGACGGAAAGAAGATCGGCAGCGACACGGCGAGACCTTCCGAAGACACCACGTATTACGCCCGCTGGCAGATCCGCACCGTGACCATTAAACTGGACGGAAACGGCGGCACAGACGGCGTCACATTCACGGGGAAATATAAAGAAACCATCGGCGTACTCCCGATGAGTAGCCGCAGCGGCTACATCTTCAACGGCTGGTGGGCCAGAGATAAAAACGGGAACTGGAACGGCGTGCTGAGCGCGCGCGACGGCTTCCCGGCACAGGACACCACCTACTACGCCCGATGGACGAAAAAGACCGCGGAGAACACCACGACCTTTATCAACGGAGTTTCAGGTTTTGACGGCTTTTTCACCGCGACCGATGAGAACAGAGGGAACGTCTCCGAGAACTATGGAGAAATCGGCCTGGTGACGGAGGGCAGAACCGTCGGAAAGAACTACGGATATGTGGGGATTTACAAAGGCGGGTTCATCTCCGACAATTACGGAGTCATCGGAAACAACAAAGGGAAACTTAACTATAACTACAATATGCTGAAGGTAAACAGCGGAGAACTCGATTACAACGAAGGACTGCTGAGTCTAAACACCGGGTTTCTTCACAACAGCCGCGCAGGCGTTGAGACCAACAAAGGAACCATCGACTACAACTACGGTGTTCTCAAGGCCAACGACGAGACCGGCGAGGTTGGGACCAACTACGGAGAAATCCGGTTCAACGCAGAAACCGTGAACAGAAACTACGGAAAGGTGAACAATTTCGGCGGCACCGTCAAAGACAGCAGAAACGGTGCGGAGGTTACCGACTTCTATAAGGTGATTCCAGGCTCCAGAGTGAAGAAGATTACCTATGAGGAGGGCTTCACCGGTTTCCAGAACGAGAGATGGCTGGAGAAGGACAAGGGAACCGGCATCATCAGAGTGCAGCTGACCGACGACGCGCTGAACGAGGCCTTTGCCGTCAAAGCGGACGGCTGCGACATTCAGAAAAATGAGGACGGCAGCTATACCCTGAGCAAGGTGACCGGGAACGTGACGATCAGCGCCGAGCCGACTGTCTATACGATTACTTATGATCTGGACGGCGGCGAAGCGGAGAACAAAGCGACGTACACCTATGACGACGAAGCGTTCACGCTGAACAATCCGGTCCGCAAGGGCTTTAAGTTTACCGGATGGAGCGGAACCGGTCTGCAGGGCGAGGACAATATGACGGTCACCGTGCCGCAGAACAGCTACGGCAGCCGCAGTTACAAAGCGCACTGGAAGAAGGTCACCTATACAATTACCTATGACCTGGCGGGCGGCAACGTGAAGACCGCGAACCCCGACAGCTACAATGTGGAAACCGCAGCATTCTCACTGCAGAATCCGGAGAGAGAAGGCTACGTGTTCACCGGCTGGACCGGCACCGGCCTGACCGGAAATACCAGAACCGTCACAGTGGCGACAGGAACCACAGGCAATCTCGCCTTCAAGGCGACTTGGAAGAGACCGGTTCTGCTGCTGACGGTGAAAGCCGGCGGCAAGAAGGCTCAGAAACTGACCTGGAACAAAGTCAGCGCCCACCATTATGAGGTGTACGGGACTTTGTGCAGCAAAGAGAAATTCAAAAAACTCGCTTCCGTGAAGGGCATGTCTAAAACATTCCGGAAGCTTCGGAGGAAGGACGCGTACAAATATTACGTTGTCGCTGTGGATTCACAGGGAAAACGTATCGCAAAGTCGGCGGCGCAGCACAGCATCACCGGCAATGACAGCGGAATAAAGACAAACGCGAAGTCGGTCAGCGTCAGGGCCGGAAAGACGACGCTGCGCACTGGCCAGACGACGAAACTGAAGGTTTCCGTCAAGGCGGAGCGGAAGGGCAGAGTGGTTCTGTGGAAGGGCCACACCTCCCGGTACAGGTATGTTGTCACCGATGCGAATACCCGTACAGCACCTCCAGAGCGGTGAAGGTCACCGCAGGCGGCACGGTAAAAGCGGTGTCGAAGGGTCAGGCCAGAATCTATGTGATGGCGGCCAACGGCGTGCGGACCAGTGTAGTCATCACCGTGAAGTGATGAGACTGACGCGTATACGACGGGAGTTGAGATCGGCAGTCGTCGATGTCGATATAGAATCGATATAGAAATACATATAAGTGCGGCGGCGTGCAGAAACTGTGCGTCACCGTTCTTTTAGGGTATACAAAGAGTATAAGTTGGGTTTTTTGTTTCGGATTTATTGACAGAAAAAGTTGGCTGGTCTAAAAAAAAATACAAGAAACCTGTAAGATTGTATTATTTTAAAGTAATATAAACGTCTCCGGTTGGCTTTTTTAGACTGGGCTTTCACATCTGGATTAGGAGAGAAAAATGTTTGACATGAAGCAGAACCTGCGAAAAAAACGCTGGTCAAGACATCTTTTTTGGGTATTATCACTTTCGCTTATCATTTCTATGATTCCGGCAACTCCCGCTATGGCGGCGGACACCTCAACCTCCGGGGGCTCGACAGCAGCAGCGACACAGTCGGACGGGAGCGGAACCTCAGATTCCTCTGACAGCAGCGCGGCGCCGTCTGATACGGAAAAGGACAGCACGTCTGCATCTTCCGCACCTGATACAAATAAAACGCCTGCGGCGGCTCCGAGAAGAGCGCCGGCGGCAGCAACTGTGACAGTGACATATAATGCGAACAGGGGAAAATTTACCTCCGGCTATAAGACCACTGTTACTGCAACTGTCGGCAGTACTGTTACACTGCCGACAGCAAAGAATGTTTCGCTGTCGGGAACGCATCTCACCGGCTGGTCCACGAACCCGTGGGCCGCGACTCCGACATATGAACCGGGTGCAGCTTATACGGTGCCTTCGTCGGACGTGAAACTGTATGCGGTCTGGCAGAAAACGATGACTCTGGCACCGAATCTCAATCATATGTCGGGATATTACATGATTGTAGATCCTTCTGGAACGATACACGCAGAGGGTAAAATGGAAGGTTCGACACAGATTACCGTACCGGGTGTAATATCCCCGAATGTTGGGGAATACCTTGTCAACGTTTTTGTCAAACCGGAAGCGAACTATCTGATTACCCGTCTGGATACCGGAGACGTGAACAACTTCATCTATCCGTTGGGCGGCAGTTACCTGGGACGTCCCGGCAGTTATCTGAAGGAAGAGGATGTCAAACGGATGCTGAATGAGGGGTATGTCGCCACCTTCGGCTGGGGTACTTATAACAAGCATGAAGGAGATAAGCTCTCTGTAGATGTAGAGGCGATCCAGCCGACTCCGGAAGCGAAGATTACACCGGACAAGACTCAGAACCTCAATGAGGGAGATGTGATCACGATGACGGTCACTCTGCGGGCCGGCGATATTCTCAACCAGTATTCGGCGGCACTGAGCGGAACGCCTGTCGTCCATATCGGTACGGGCAGCGGTGACAGCGTTGCTGATCTGCCTTTGTCCAATGTGACCTCTTCAGGAAACGACACCTATACCGGTACAGTGCAGTACACCCTGACGGCGGATGACATCGTCAGGGATAAGCTGAGTGCACAGGTAGAGGCGACCATTACAGCTATAAATTCCCGTACAAAGGTGCGAACGGAACGACGGCGACTCTCGATACGACGGCCACCATCGATTCACAGAGTGACACTGTTACTATCAACGGATACAGCACCCCTCATAAAGTGAGTTATTCCTACACCCATATCGGAGGCGTGACGCCGCCGGATACTATCCCCGCCTGTCCCGCGGACTCGGCAACCTATTCCAAGGGGAGCACGGTCAACATCGCCACATCACCTGCCAAGGGTGCCAGCGTCAGGGATGACGCGAACGGCGGGGATTGGGAATTCCTCGGCTGGTTCCTTTATGATAAGGAAACCAGCGGAACCGTCACTATGGGAGACGACAATCTGACCTTTGAAGGGAGATGGCAGTTCGTTGCAGATCCCGATTCCCTCACCTATGACGCGAACACCAACGGAGAAGCCTATGAGGGCGAGACGGAACCGTCGAAGGGCTTTGTCGGCAATCTGGTGGTCGTGGCGAAGAATACCTTCAGTCGCATCGGATATCGTTTCCTGCACTGGAACACACAGGCTGACGGAAAGGGTACGAGTTATCTGGCCGACGTTGACCGTTACAAGCTGACGCCGGGAACGGATATTCTCTATGCCCAGTGGGAGAAGGCTCGGCACGTGACATATGCGTTGTTCTACAAAGGTGCGGACGGAATCGACACTTCCGCGTATCCGCCAGCGATTACGGCAGTTCCGCAGGATGCGAAAGACTACTACACGAATGATTCCGTCACGGTTTCCACAGATCCGGCGCAGCGCACAGTCGATGATCCGGACAATCACGGAACGTGGACGTTTGAAGGCTGGATGAATGGAACGCTGGCGGCCGGTGAGAAACTGACAATAGGAACCGACAATATTCAGCTGACCGGAACCTGGACATTTACGCCGTATGATAAACTGACCTATGACGGAAACGGCGCGGACAGCGGCTCAGTCGCCACAGCAGAAGCAGTTTCCGGAACAGATGTTACTGTTGTTGAAAACGGCTTTACCCGCAGCGGATATCGTTTCATCGGCTGGAACACCAAAGCCGGCGGGAACGGTGGAGAATATAAGCCGGGCGACAGCTACACTCTGAAGGACGGAACGGACGATGTTCTGTACGCCCAGTGGGAGAAGGCCGAGACGCATAAGACGCATAAGAAGGGCGGCGCTGACCGGCATTCCAGTGGAGGAAATCCGGATACAGGAGATGTCACCGGGTTGTACGGATATGTGCTGCTGATTGTGACCTGCGCGGCCGCGGGGATTGTTCTCCTCCTGATCCGGCGCAGAAGGAACGCTGACCGGACGAAATAGATCGGCGGCTGACAGAGAAATGACAGATACTGTTACCGCGGAGTAACAATCGACCGGAAGGGTAACGTTACCGAACGGTAACACTCTTCACCATCAACAAAACGCCTCAGGGCGAACAAAGCGAAGGACGTTGGAATTCCAACGTCCTTTTGCTATGGGAAAATTTTGAAGAATATGGCACGGATATCGCAATAGATATCGGTGCTATTTTTATCACTCTCGATTCAGAATGGAGGAAACGAATGAAAGTCAATGATAAGTATCTGAATTTCTATTATGAAACGATGGGCGAAATCGACGAGCCGGTCATCGATCCAAAGAAGACGGCACTGCTGCTGGTGGATCTGCAGAATGAATTTGTTCTCCGTGACTTCGGCGAAGCACTGGAGTACAAAGCGGCAGGTGAATGGGATCGATGGATTCCCTTCCACGACAGGCTGGACAACATCGTCGTTCCGAACAACAAAAAACTCCTGAACTTCTTCCGTGCGAACAAGATGGCGGTGACCTACGGACGAATCGCCTGTCTGCGGGAGGACGGCGAGGATCGTTCGCCGGTGCAGAAGTCAGAGGGCTGGAACAATATGCTGATGCCGGTGGACAGCTATTCTGCCCAGATGATCGATGAACTCGCGCCGATGAAGAACGAGATTGTGGTTAACAAAACGACGGACAGTGTCTGCAACGGGACCAACTATCTGACGCTGCTCCGGTTCATGGGAATCGAGACCGTTGTGGTCACCGGAATCGTGACGGATCAGTGCGTCGCCTGCACCGTCCGGGATCTGGCGGACGCCGGACTGAAGGTAATCTGCGTCGAGGATGCCTGTGCGGCAGGGAGCATGGAGCTTCATGATGCGGAATTGAAAATCATGAATGTGATTTACTGCAATGTGATGAGCACAGACGATACGATTCAGTTAATCAGCAGAAATCTGCAGTAGGAGAATCCTGCAGTAAAAAGACACTATGGAAAAGAAGATGAATCAGACTGGGCTCCGTAAAGAACTGCGCCGTCTGATTCTGACTCGGACATGACAGGAGGGATTTTTCATGAGTGAAGTTGCAGCAAAAGCAGTAAAAGAAGACACTACCCTGAAGAAGGGAATGAGTTTCTGGCAGATCTGGGCGTTCGGCGTAGGGTCTGTGGTCGGAGACGGATTGTTTATTTATCTGGGACAGGGCGTTCAGACGGGAGGGCCGGTGGCGATTCTCGCTGTTGCGTTTGCGGGATTCATGCAGATGGCCATCATGTTGGCAATGGGAGAGCTGGCAGTCGGAATGCCTTCAGCCGGTGCGATGACATTTTGGTGCTCCAAATATCTGAACCGGTTCTGCGGTCTGTTCGCCGGAATGACCTTTTCAGTAAGCTGGATTGTGTTCGGCGGGTCGACGAGTATCGCACTCGGGACGATTATGGCGTACTGGGCACCGATTGGCGGACAGGCCTTCGCGACTCTGTTCTGGGCTGTGATCTGGTGGTCGGTGTTCGCTGTTCTCAATATCGCCGGAGTTTCCATCGCGAGTAACGTTCAGCTGTTCCTGGTGGTCGTGCTCGTCGGAATTATGGCCGTATTCGGAATCGCGGGCGTGGTGCACGGACTGAACATGGATAATTTCACGCCCTTCGCCCCCTTCGGTTTTAAGGGTTTCGCGAATACGATTCCGATTGCGTGCTTTGCCTTTATGGGAGCAGCCACAATCTGTACCTGCGGAAATGAATGCAGAGATCCGAGGGATCTTGGTAAATCTCTGTTCTGGGCATCTCTGACATTCATCATCGTATACTGTCTTGCGATGGTCGTCGTCATCGGTGCGGTGAACTGGCAAGACCAGTCTCTGGACGTCTCTTTGTTCACTCTTGCGGCGAAGACGCTGTGGGGACCTGTTGGAGGAACTATTTTGAATATTGCCGCGTGGATCGCGGCGGCCACCTGCCTGATCAGCGGATCGCTGTATACTCCGTCGAGAGTGTTCTTCGGAATGGCGGAGGTCGGTTATATGCCGAAGGTGTTTGCGAAGGTCAACGGCCGGACGAGAACTCCTGTAAGAGGGCTTGTGATTATCTGGGCGTGTGGTATGATATTAATCCTGGCAGGTGCAAAGTGGGGTGCGAGCCTCGTTTACACCACCCTCGTCAATCAGGGAGTGGTCGCCTGGACGCTGGGCTGGATCCTGGCTATCATCGCCCGCAAGACACTCTATAAAAAACTCAATGACTACGGCATCAAATACCGGTAGCCTGCGCCATCAGATTCCGACAGTCCCCGCCGTCGAATTCCGGCAGCATTTTGACAGGCGGTCGGCCTGGGCACAAAAGATGTTCACATTTATTCATTCGCCGCTCGCGTTTGCTGCACCTTCACCTGCAGTCATTTGCAGAACTCGATTTACAATTTTCTTCGACCGTAACAATTGTTACGGATTTCTTTGCTGTCTTTCTCCATAATAGCATCAGAAGGTGAAGAGCGGAGCCTTCGCAAACAATGAGGGCAGGACCTTCATGAGCAGAGAAATCGAAAACCTAAAATTTACAGCAGTATTGCAGGAGGTATAGAAAATGGATAATGCAATGAATACGACAAAAGTAACGAAGGATATGCTGGTGGGAGACATTGTGGCGAATATTCCGGGTGCTGCAGACGCGCTGATGAATGCGGGGATGCATTGCCTGGGATGCCCGGCTTCTCAGAGTGAGTCTCTGGAGAACGCGAGCATGGTGCATGGACTGGATCCGGACAGCGTTGTGGAAGCCGTCAATGCGGCGATTGCGGAGGCGTAACGATGAGTGCATTTTTGGGACCGATTCATTATTGGCTTTATAACAAAATCAAGGTTCAGGAAGACCTGACGGCAGCGATTGCGGAAGCCGGCAGCCAGAACGGATGGGCAGCGCTGAAGGACGGCAGCCTGAAGGCTGAGTGTGTGGATAATGATCTGGCGCCGCTGGAAACGCAGATTGACACCGCGAACATTCACGGCTGGCTGCAGGCGCGGATTGATGATGCGGAAGCGCGGTATGCCAGGCTGGTTACGGAGATACTGAAGCAGGAGCCGCGCCTGGAGGAAATCACAGAGGCTGCGTTTTTGTACGGGAAAAGTCTCCGCACGACGACGGAAACCGCCATGGATGCGTATCGCCTGCTGGACGAGTCGCTGCTGGACGGAATGCCCTGTGACAATGTAAATCAGGTGACACAGAACGATGCCCGGGACTTCCGCTGGCAGCGCACCGCGGACCTTCACGGCAAGTACTGGACGGATCCTGCCGCGCCGCCGGACGTCTATTACCAGATTCGCGAGGCCATGATCCGCGGAATGCTGGAAGACACCGGATTTGATTTTGTTGACGAGAGCGGCAGCTGCCGCATCGCATAGTAGGAGGAAAGTTATGTACGCGATAGATGTGATGGTGGAGGAGCACAAAAACATCAACTATATGCTGCGGGTGATTCGGGAGATCTGCTGCCGAATTCTGGATGGGGCGCCGGTTGATGCGGATGAACATCGGAAAATGATTGATTTTGTGCGGAATTATGCCGATCGTTATCATCACGGGAAGGAGGAAAAGTTTCTCTTTCCTGTCATGGAGAGCAAACTGGGGGTTCCCGGACAAAGTCTGATTCGCCATGGCATGCTGGTGGAGCACGATCTGGGACGCGCCCATGTGGCCGACTGGGAGAATGCGCTGGAGCTTTATGAGAAGGAGCCTCTGACCACGCATAAGCTGGACATTCTGACCGGCGCGATGGGTTACGCCGACCTCCTTCAGCGGCATACCGAGAAGGAAAATAATGTGGTTTATCCTTACGGCGAGGCGCATCTTTCTGTCGATGACAAAACCGCCATCGACATGCAGGCGCAGGAATTTGAGGCCCTGCCTGAGTCAGAGGAAGTTCGCGAAAAACATCTGACGTTTCTGAAAGAGATGATGGAAAAGTACGGAGTGGAATACAGCCGGTAGCATATAAGTCCGGCGGCATCCGCGACCGGCGGCATCGACATCTGCGTCCGCCGTTGCCGACATCCGCGGTCGGTAACCTGTACAACCTGTGACAGACGGTCTGTCGCAGGTTTTTTTGTTCAGAGCCCGGAGACGACCAATACTCAGAGCCGGAAAGCGAACAATGGTTAGAATCCGGCGGTGAACTTTGTGCATAGAATTCGGAAGCGAAGTTCGTATTGAATCCGGCAGTGAGTACGTGTAGAATATTGGTAGAATTACAGTTTTGAGAATGGGCGTGCGAAGACAGCGGAGGAATGCCGGCGCAGAGGGAGATGGGCGTGTGAGGACAGCGGAAGAATGCCGGCGCAGAAGGAGACCGGAATGGGTAAATTCAGCAATTTGGAAAAGACACTAAGAATCGGAGAACTTGTGTCCCGGAACCGCTTTTGTGTACAGCCGATGGAATGTTGTGACGCAGAGGAAGGCGGGAATGTTTCGGCGCGCGCACTGAAACGGTACGCCCGATACTGCGACGGCGGGGCCGGAATCGTTGTGATTGAGTCTGTGACATTGCAATATGCCAGCAGAAGTACGCGCCGCCAGCTGTTGTTGAATATCCACGACCCCGTGAACCGAAGAGGATGGGAGGATTTCTTCCGGACGCTGAAAATTCTTCATCCCGGTGCTGTCCTCATCATGCAGCTGAATCATGCGGGCGAATATTCCTCCGATGAGTGGTCGGAGCGGGTTTGTGTCAAACCGAAGGAGGGCTTCGGAGGGCGGCAGATCGATGCGGAATATGTTGACGGCGTGATTCGGGATTATATAGAAGCCGCGGAATTTTTGTACCGGATCGGATGTGACGGAGTGGATCTGAAATTTTGTCACGGATACCTGGGTTCACAGATTCTGCGCCCATATAATGACCGGAAGTGGAAATACGGAGGGAGCTGGGAGAACCGCAGCCGGTTTGCTTTCGATATGTGTGGAGAGATCCGGCACAGAATTCCGGATCATCGTTTCCTGGTCGGTGCCAAGGTTTCCGTTGTCGAAGGAATCTGGCAGGGTCAGGGTAACCGAGGAAATGAAATCGATGTGACAGAGTCCGTGGCTTTGTGCCGGGGACTTGAAGATCGCGGGGCCGATTTCATTATTGAATCGCTGGGAGCAGCCAGAGAACGGTGGGATCTTATGGCGCCGAATCACGACTGTCCGGAACACGTCTGGCTTCATGTGACGGCCGCTCAGGTGATTCGGAATGCATTGAAACCGGAGACCGCGGTCATCTGCGGAGGACTTTCGGCGCTGGGCAGAGATTACGGGGAAATTACAGACTTCTGCATAGGTGACGGAATGTTTGATATGGCGGCGATCGGACGGCAGGTTCTGGCGGATCCGGATTTTCCGGCGAAGATTCTGGGCGGGAAAGCGGAGGAGATTAATTATTGCAGATGCTGCGATGCCTGCGGCGAGCTTCTGATTCGGCAGAAGCCGACCTGGTGTGTGTATGGCAGACTTTGACGCGGCATGACAGTGCGCGTCGCACGGCATGGGGAATAAAGGAAAGTCTACGGACTTTGTTCACGTGGCGCCACCGCGGATAACGACACCCGGTATGACAGTGTGTGTCGCACGGTATGAAGGAACGGAAGGAGAAAAGCATGTTTGAAAAAGCAAGCCGGCTTGTCCGCAGGCTTCAGGAAGGGGAATTTCAGGAGCGGCTGAGACGCACAGATCCTCATGAGAACGCGATGAACCGCAACAGGGCGCGGTACATCAGCGCACTGGAGGAATTCAGGAGATTGTATGGTGACCGGACTGTGGAGATTTACAGTGCTCCGGGCCGTACAGAAATCGGAGGGAATCACACCGATCATCAGCGCGGCCGGGTTCTGGCCGCCTCCGTAAACCTTGACATTATCGCGGTGGTATCGCCGACAGAAGATAATCTGATTACGCTGAAATCAGCAGGATATGCTCCTGTCTGCATTAATCTTGCAGAACTGCAGCCGGTGACCGAGGAAAACGGAACATCTGCGGCCCTTATCCGTGGAGTCGTGAGCGAACTGGAAGCGGCCGGTTTCAGGGCGGGAGGCTTTCGGGCCTATGTTACCGGCGATGTACCCGGAGGGGCGGGTCTCTCATCTTCAGCGGCCTTTGAGATACTGACGGGAACTGTTATTTCCGGGCTTTATCACAATATGCAGATTCCGGCGCAGACTCTGGCTCGTGCGGGACAGGCGGCGGAGACACGGTATTTCGGGAAACCCTGCGGTCTCATGGATCAGATGGCCTGCTCCGTGGGAGGACTCATTTATATTGATTTCGCGAACGACCCACCGGAGGTCCGGCGGCTGGAGACAGACTTTGAAAGGTTCGGGCACGCACTTTGTATCGTGGAAACGGGTGGATCGCACGCGGCGATGACGGATGAGTATACGGCGATTCCGGCAGAAATGCACCAGATAGCAGGCTTTTATCACAAAGAGGTACTGGCACAGGTGGAACCTGAGGTATTTTGGAGGGATATCCCCACACTGAGAAAACAGTTTGGAGACCGGGCGGTGCTGCGCGCGATTCACTGGTTTGGGGAAACCTGCCGCGTTTCTGCGCAGGCCGACGCACTGGAGGCTGGGGATTTTCCGGAGTTCCTGCGACTGATTCGGGCGTCCGGAAATTCCTCCTTTCAATATTTGCAGAATGTCAGTTCTCGCAGGGATCCGAGAGAGCAGCCGATTGCCCTGGCTCTTGCCGTCAGCGACAAAATTCTGGCCGGGCGGGGCGCCGCCCGGGTTCATGGGGGAGGCTTTGCGGGAACAATACAGGCCTTTGTTCCGGAAGACCTCGTGGAGGAATACAAAAAATCGCTGGAAGGGATTTTCGGAGAGGGTGCCTGCCATGTGCTCAGGATCCGTAAGCACGGAGGAATGAAGGTGATATGAATGGAATTGATGAAGAACATCGGACTGCTGACGGAATATGGAATCGCAAAGGGCTTGATAGAACCGGAAGATCGCAATTATACGATTAACCGGCTGCTGGAGGTATTCGGGCTTTCGGCTTATGACCCGACCCCCGCGCCCGCGCAGGGGTCGGAAGCGGAACGGTCGGACGCACAGGCGAACTGCCCGGAAGCCCGGCCGGCGCCGGCCGGACCGGACCTGGCTGGACTGCTGGACAGACTGTGCGACGAGGCGTATAGAAGAGGCCTCATCCCGGAAAACAGTGTGACATTCAGAGACCTTTTCGACACCAGACTCATGGGAACCCTGACGCCCCGTCCCAGCCTGGTTCAGAAACAGTTCCGGAGGCTTTATGTTCAGAGCCCGAAACTCGCTACCGACGGATTTTACCGGTTCTGCCAAGACACCAATTACATTCGCACAGACCGGATTGCCAGAGATCTGAAATGGACAGTGGACAGTGATTATGGAAAAATCGATATTACGATTAACCTGTCTAAACCTGAAAAGGATCCCCGTGCCATCGCGGCGGCGCGCAGCGGAGAGCAGGGAGCGGACCGGCTCGCGAGTCTCTCGCCCGGCTCGTTCGCAAGTTGTCAGGATTCTTCGCCCGACCGGCTCGCGGACTGCTTGAAAGGATCGCTCGCGGGCTGCTTGAAAGGCTCGCACGCGAATATCGCAAGCCCTTCGCCTGACGACCGGATCGTCTATCCGCGATGTCAGCTTTGTATGGAGAACGAGGGTTACGCCGGACGGCCGGACCATCCGGCCCGGCAGAATCTGCGGATCATCCCCCTTGAACTGCAGGGGGAACGGTGGGGATTCCAGTATTCGCCGTATGTCTATTATAATGAGCACTGCATCGTCCTGAACGGCTGCCACGTTCCGATGAAGATCGACCGCGGAACATTCCGGAAACTGTTTGATTTTCTGCGGCAGTTCCCTCATTATTTCATCGGCTCTAACGCGGATCTGCCCATCGTGGGAGGTTCCATTCTTACGCACGATCATTTTCAGGGCGGACGGTACACGTTCGCGATGGAGCGGGCGGAGCCGGAGGAGACTTTTTCTGTTCCCGGCTATGAAGAAGTATCAGCGGCGATTCTTCACTGGCCGTTGTCCGTCATACGGCTTCGTCACAGCGATCCGGACCGTCTGACAGATCTTGCGGATCATATTTTGTGCGCATGGAGAAATTACACGGATGAAACGGCAGGGATCTTTGCGGAAACCGACGGAGAGCCTCACAACACGATCACGCCCATCGCCCGCAGGCGCGGCGCCGATTACGAGCTGGATCTGGCGCTGCGGAACAACATCACGACAGCGGAGCGGCCGCTGGGACTGTTCCATCCGCGCCCGGAATATCATCATATCAAGAAGGAAAACATCGGTCTGATTGAAGTGATGGGGCTTGCGGTTCTGCCGTCCCGGCTGAAGAGGGAAATGGAGCTTCTGGCGGAGTGTCTGACTCGCGGCGGTGATCCGGCGGAGCATCCGTCTCTGACAAAACACGCCCGGTGGGCTTCGGAGCTTCGTGACAGATATGCGGTGATTGATGAGACGAATGTTCGGAAAATCTTGCAGGAAGAGATCGGACGGGTCTTTGTCGGCGTGCTGGAAGATGCGGGTGTGTTCCGATGCACGGAGGAGGGACGGAGAGCCTTTCGGCGGTTTATCGCAGCATTGTAGAAGGTCGACGAGATCCCTGGGAGACATCGGCAGGACTGACATCGGTGAGACTGCGGAAGCTTGCGACGGGCTCGTGGGAAACAGTACTGAACCCACAGGCATTTTCGCCGGACTCGCGGGAAGCAACGTCAAGCGCGCGGGAAACTGCAGTGCGGCGAATGACTGGGAGACATCGGCGAAGCTGACAGGAAAGATACGGAGGTAAAAAATATGAGGATTCTGGTTCTTGGCGGAGCGGGCTATATAGGCTCGCATACTGTGTATGCGCTGGCGGAGGCCGGCCATTCTGTTGCGGTGATTGATAATCTGGAAACCGGACACCGGGCGGCAGTGCATCCGTCGGCAACGTTCTATCAGGGAGACCTGCGTGACCGGAACTTTGTGGACAGCGTGCTGGAGCAGGAGACGGAACTGGACGCGGTGATTCACTTCGCGGCGAATTCCCTGGTGGCGGAGAGTATGCGTGATCCCCTGAAGTATTATGATAATAATCTCTGTGGCACAAAGACCATGCTGGAATCGATGGTGGCGCACGGGGTCGATAAAATTGTCTTTTCGTCAACGGCGGCGACCTATGGAATTCCTGAGCGTGTTCCAATCCGGGAGTCGGACCGTACTGAACCGGTGAATCCGTACGGGGAGACCAAGCTCTCCATGGAGAAGATGTTCAAATGGGTCGGAAAAGCTCACGGACTCCGGTTCGTGTCGCTGCGGTACTTCAATGCTGCGGGCGCGCATGTCAGTGGTCTCATCGGCGAGGATCATCATCCGGAAACGCATCTGATTCCTCTGATTCTTCAGGTTCCTGCAGGCAAAAGAGAATTCATCAGTATTTTCGGGACGGATTACGCCACAGAGGACGGGACCTGCGTCCGGGATTACATTCATGTGACCGATCTGGCTCAGGCACACATCAAAGCGGTGGAGTATCTGATGGAAGGCGGACACAGCGAAATCTTCAATCTTGGTAACGGCGTCGGTTTTTCGGTGCGTCAGGTGATCGACACCGCCCGAAAGGTTACAGGACTGCCTATCCCTGAAAAAGAGGAGGCGCGCCGACCGGGTGATCCGGATGTGCTTATCGCTTCCAGCGATAAGGCTCGGGAGCTTCTGGGGTGGAAGCCCGAGCACGACAGCCTGGAAGACATCATTGCCACCGCCTGGAACTGGCATCGCCGGAACCCCGACGGATACCGGGAATAAACCGCGCATTTCCTGCAATTACCCTGCGTAGCAGTCTTGCGAAATTTCTTAGTGATGCCTGCCCCTCGGCCCTGCCCAAGGTTCGCTGTGTATTCCCTGCTGCTATGGTAAAAGTCCTGCAAGTATGGTATAATTCGGACATGCAGGGCTTTTTAGTATACATTTTTAATATTGCGTTCATCATCCTTTACATGAAAGTCATGGAGGTATGCACAAGGGCGGAAGGCAGCACCGGTCTGCGCTGGATTCGGGATCTCCGTCTCCTGTTTCTGATACTGCTGATCCGGACTGTTATTAATTTTGCCTTCGATATGGGGCTGATTCAGGCGGATGTGCAGGGGATGGGACGTTTTTATCTGAACATGAACACCACGGCAGACACGTTGATCTGTCTTTTTTATATCTGGTTTGTCACTGATTTTCTGGGACGGAAGGAACGAAGCGGATTGTATTTTGTCCTCGCACTCTGCGCGGGTCTGGAGTTTGCTGCTATCGACGCAGTCTCCTTCACCGTGCTGGCACCCCTGGGACAGTCGGCGATTTTCCTGTCTGCCGTTGCGACATTTGTATATGGTGTTGTTTCCTCTCGAGGGGACAAAGAAGAATCCGCCGGTGTTTTTCGCAGGCTGTGTATGGTGGCGACGGGGTTCGCGGCCGCGATTTTCGTGGAGAACATCTGGGTCTATCTCGCGAACGACAAAGGCTGGTTCGATTTCGGTTATCGGGTGAACCCTGTGGATTATCTGTTTAGCATTGTGATGGCTGTCTGGCTGGTGCGCTGGATCCGACGCATCGATGCCAGTGCGGAAAACAGTGCGATTGCGAGAAACCTCAGCCGTGAGAAGGGCGGAGAGGCGCCGCAGAGCCCTGTGAACGAGCAGGAGAAGATGGAACGGTTCTGCAGTTATTACAAAATGACCGGCAGGGAAACACAGGTGCTGGGCCTGATTCTGAGCGGCAGGAGTAATCAGGAAATTGCGGATGCCCTTTTCATCACGGTGGGAACGGTCAAGCACCATGTGCATAATATTTTCACTAAGCTGGAAATCGAGCGACGCAGTCAGCTGATGCGGATGTTTATCGATTTTCAGGAACCGGAGGAGTGAGTCGGCAGGCGGCCCGTTTTGACTGGGACACAAATCCGGCCCGTAGAAAGCCGTTCGGGGGGAACCGGGCGCGTTCCGGTACGGCAGAGGCCGTGCGAACGGGGACATATATCTAACTTGGAGGCGACTGTTTATGTGGGGACACATATTTAATCTGAAGGACCCCCTGGTGGGGGCGGACAACACGTGGGCGCTCTGGACAATCTGCATCGTAGGAGCGTCTGCCGCGATTATGCTGGAACAAAGGTATCAGTGGGCATCGAAGGTAACCGGAGCGCTGATCGCGCTGGTGCTGGCGATAGCGCTTTCCAATTTCGGCATCATTCCGATGGAATCAGGTGTGTGGGATGCGGTCTGGGACTATGTGGTTCCGCTGTCGATTCCGATGCTTCTGATGAAGTGTGACATTCGCAGAGTCGGTCGCGACTCCGGGCGGATCCTCGGGATTTTTCTGATCGGCTCGGTGGGCACCGCCTGCGGTGCCATGATCGGATACGGGATTTTGCGGCAGCATATTCCGGAGCTGGCGAAGCTGGCCGGAGTATTCACCGCAACATACATTGGCGGAGCCGTGAATTTTACCGGCGTTGGAAAGGCGCTTGGTGTCCCCGCCGGGACGATGTCCTCTGCGACAATGGCGGACAATACAATGATGGCTATCTGCTTTCTGGTTCTGATGCTGATTCCGTCCGCCGGATTCTTTCTGAAAAGGTTTCCGCATCCGCTGATCGACGATATAGAAGCAGTGAAGCGTTCCGTAGGCAACGGCGGTGAGGAGGAGTACGAAGGGGCTTTTGCCCGTCCGCGTGAAATTTCTCTGAGAGACATCGCACTGACTGTGTCCGCCGCATTTTTGATCGTCAGCATTTCTTTCTTTATGGCAAATATGCTTGGGAGGGTGATTCCCAGAAGCAATTCGGTTCTGATGATGTTTAACACGCTGTTGGGAAACGATTACATCTGGCTCAGCACGATTTCCATGGTCTGCGCCACGGTAAAGCCCCGCTTTTTCGGAGGCATCCGCGGTACAGAAGAGATAGGAACATTTTTGATCTATATTTTCTTCTTTGTTATCGGTGTTCCTGCATCAGTGTCGGGAATCATCCAGTCACCCGTCCTGCTCCTTTATGCGGCGATTATCGTCGGCGTGAACATGCTGTTCTGCTTTGTGGCGGGAAAATTCCTGCATTATGATCTGGAAAGCATTATCCTGGCGTCGAACGCGAACATCGGCGGCCCGACGACAGCGGCGGCCATGGCGGTGAGCAAGGGATGGAAGCCGCTGATCGGCCCTTCGATTCTGGTGGGGATTATCGGATACGTTCTCGGCACATATATGGGATTGCTGGTTTGGGGAATTCTGGAATTTTAATGTAACTGCAAAAAAATCCCAAAGTTATAACTAAAGTTCATTGCATAATCCGTCCAAAAGACTGATAATACAGATAAAGGTTTGCCGGAATTACGGCACGGGTGCGGATTTCTGCCGCCTGACGCCTCTCGATTTTACTCGGCTTTTTTTCAATCGTGGCGGATGCGGAGGAACCGTGCAGAAAGGAGTTATTATGTTAAATTCATTCTTTCAGAGTACGCTCGGGAGACCGTCGCTGATCTCACCCGACGACACATGGGCTTTATTGTTCGTGCTGGTCGTCAGTGTGGCGCTGGCGATCTATCTGGAGCAGAAGTATACCTGGGCGTCCAAGCTTTCCGGCGCGATTATCGCGCTGATCTTCGCTCTGGTTTTGTCCAACATCGGAATCCTGCCGACGAACAGTACCCTGTATGATGACATCATCTGGGGATATGCGGTTCCGCTGGGTATTCCGCTCCTGCTGCTGCAGTGCAACATGAAGAAGATCTGGAAGGAGACCGGACGTGTCATGATCGTTTTCCTGATCGGAGCGGTAGGAACCTGCCTGGGCGCGCTGCTGGCGTATCAGCTGCTGCATAACGCGGTGCCTGAGGCGGCCGGCGTAGCGGCAATGATGACCGGTTCCTATATCGGCGGCGGCGTGAACTTCGCTGCCCTGGCAACGCAGTTCAAGGTGAGCGGCGGAACCATCGGAGCGACAACTGTTGCGGACAACCTGCTGATGGCGCTGTACTTCTTCGTCCTGATTCTGTTCGCAGGACTGAAATTCTTCCGCAGCCACTACACCCACCCGCACATCGACGAGGTGGAGAAGAACGGGCTCGGCGATTCGCAGACACAGGCAGCCGCTTACTGGAGCCGCAAAGACATCTCGCTGAAGGACATCGCCCTGAATCTGGCCTACGCTGTGGTCATCGTGTTCTTCTCGAACCTGATTTCCATGGGCATTGCCAATGTCATCCCGACAGACAACGCGATCCTGAAGATGTGCAACACCTTCTTCGGCTCCCAGTATGTCTGGATCACCACGCTGTCCATGATCGTCGCCACTTATGGAGAGACGCAGGTACAAAAGCTGAACGGTTCGCAGGAAATCGGCACGTATTTCATCTATTTGTTCCTGTTCGTCATCGGTGTTCCGGCATCCATTTATCAGATCATCACACAGACGCCGGCGCTGCTGCTGTTTACCGCGATTATGGTAATCGTCAACATGCTGTTCTGCTTCATCGGCGGCAAGCTGCTGCACTTTGACCTGGAGGACTGCATCCTGGCGTCCAATGCGAACATCGGAGGGCCGACCACCGCGGCCGGCATGGCCATTTCCCAGGGCTGGAGCCAGCTGGTCGGACCGATTATGCTGGTCGGAACCTTCGGCTACGTCATCGGTACGTATCTCGGCGTCGTCATAGGCGGAGTTCTGGGTGCATAAGACTGAGGAGGCGATATTGTGTCGAATTATACTGAAACGCCGATTCCGGTTCTTCCGGATCTGGAGCAATACACAAAGACAGCCTTTATCGACTCTCCGCTGACAGAAGTAAAGGAAAGCGAAAAAATCGACATCAGGATGCAATATCCGGTTCTCGGATTCAAAAACGGTGAGCAGAGATGCTTCCTGCGCAGGGAAGTGCATGAGATGCTGCAGAACGCAGCGGCAAAGCTGCCTGAAGGATACCGGTTCCGGATCTGGGATACCTGGAGACCCTTTGCACTGCAGGAGGAACTCTTTGTCTCGTACAGTGCCAAAATAATAAAGGAGTTTCATCTTGAAGACATGTCGGAGGAGGAACAGCACAGTTTCATCGGCAAGTTCGTCGCTAATCCGATTCCGGACAGGACTCTGCCGCCGGCACATACCACAGGCGGAGCCATCGATCTGACTCTTGTCGGGCCGGACGGGGAAGAACTTGAGATGGGGTGCGGCTTCGACGCCTTCACCGACAAAACCAGAGCAGCCTTCTTCGAGACAGAGGAGGCCGCAGGGCTGCCGGATGCGGAACTTATACGGGATAACCGCAGGCTGCTCTATCATATCATGCTGGAAGCTGGCTTTACCAACCTGCCTTCCGAATGGTGGCACTTTGAATACGGGGACAAAAACTGGTCCGCCGTTGTCGATAAACCCGCCCTCTACGACGGGATCTTCGAGCTGGACTGAAACTGATGTAAGCTGAAACCATATGCTGATGGGGACTTCGGGAAATCCGGAGCCTCATCAGTTTTTTATCTTTCATGGTTACGACATCGATTTCGTGTCCATCACACATCTTGACACATCCAGAAACGGTTGATATAATTTCAGTAGAGAAAATGACAATTGAAATCCGTTCAGTGCCGCAAAATCCTTGTGGTTAAAAGGGAATCAGGTGAGATGCCTGAGCGACTCGGTCACTGTAAACAGGAAGTACATTACAATAAGCCATTGGCTCCTGAACCGATGAAAGCGGTGAAATCCGCAGAACCGTCGGCGGATCTGAGAAGGCGTGATGTGCGGTATTACCTGTGAGCCAGGAAACCTGCTGAAGGGAGTGGAATTGGGGAATGACTTCCAGAGAAAGCTTCACCAATATCGCCGGAATGTGGATATGCTCTTCCATTTTTTGGCGTGTCAGGCCTGCTTTCCAAAGCGGGTTTTTCTTTTGCGATCAACAAAGGAAGAGCCGGCGGGCCGCAGAGAACATCTTTCTCATTGACAAAATAGAATTCTGCAAACCCGGGTACAGGAATGAGGCAGGGATTTTGTGGCAGGAAGTTTATGAATCGATCCGTTGATTGCCATTAAAAAAACTATTGGTGATTTATTTGTGAGGAGGAAAACATGACAAGCAGTTTAAAAAAACTGGCTGTGCTGATTCTGTCTGCACTGATCCTTATCTCCTTCAGCATCATCCTGACGCCTCAGGCATATGCAGCTGACGGTGATGAAAACAGTGTGGAGCTGACAGTAAAAGCCGCAGGCATGTTCAAGCCGGATTCTGCATCTTTGGTCAAGTCCGGCGGTAAGAGGACGCTGATCATCAGAGACGACAGCACATCTTATGACAAGTACTATGTGGGAAAAGCTTCTGCCGCGCGCCTGTACGGGTACGGCAGCGGGGCGGTCAACCCGACGCAGGAGACGATCGACGGCAAAAATTATCAGGTCTTTACTGTGGATGTAACCGGTAGTGACCTGAGTAAATCATTTATCATTTCTACTCATTCAAAGAAAAATCTGACATGGTATGAAAGAACGATAACCGTCAATGAAAAAGAAAAGATACTTGATACTGTCGCCGGTGACGGAGCCTCGGTCAGCGCGAAGGATGGAGTCGAAAATTCTACACTGAAGGCTACCACAGAAGAGATTGAGACCAAGATGACAGAAGAGCAGGCAAAAGCCTATGTTGACGCCAACGACAGCCCGCTTCTGGTTGCGGGTCTGATCGGAGAAATCTATATCCATCCTAAAAAGACTGCTGAGGAGCAGGCAGCGCAGGCCGTTCTGACGGCAAAGACGGCGAAGATCGCCAGGTATGCGTATGATAAGCTGTCTGACGAGGACAAGAAAAATGTTCCGGAGATTCCGGACGGGCTCGGCTATGAATACCCGGGAGCGGGCGGAGCCGATTACTTCGTCAGCACCGGAGACGCCAGAAAGGACGATCCGCTGAACACCGCTCCGGATAAGAAGAAGGAGATTCTGGTATGCAGCTTCGGTACCAGCTACACTGACAGCCGTGTTGCCACCATCGGCGGAATCGAAACAGCTCTGGCAAAGACCTACACCGACTACAGCGTGAGAAGAGCCTTCACGTCTCAGGTAATCATCAATCACATCCTGGCCAGGGATGAGGAGAAGATTAACACAGTCAGAGAAGCCATGAATCAGGCGAAGGAAGCAGGAGTTACCAATCTGATTATTCAGCCGACCACATTGATGAACGGCGAGGAATATGACCAGATTAAACGGGATGTTGAACAGAATAAATGGGACGGCGTGACAATCACCTTCGCTGAGCCGCTGCTGGGCATGGCAGGCGATTCCGCAGATACCATCAACGAAGATAAGACTGCAGTTGCCAGGGCTGCCGCAGAAGCCGCCGTGAAAGACGACGGAAAAGATGTCAGCGCGCTGACAGGCGACAGCGACACTGCCTACGTGTTCATGGGTCATGGAACCGGACATACTGCAAATATCACCTACACACAGATGCAGACAGCGATGACCGGCCTCGGTTACAAGAATGCGTTCGTTGGAACCGTTGAAGGGGAGGAACGTAATGATCCTAATAATGCTGTTTCAGTAGTCCTCAAGAAGGTAAAGGACGGAGGCTATTCCAGAGTTGTCCTGAGACCTCTGATGGTTGTTGCCGGAGACCACGCCAACAATGACATGAACGGAACCGATGAGGATTCCTGGAGAACCATTTTTGAAAAGGCAGGATTTAAGGTAGAAGGTCAGATTGCCGGCCTGGGCCAGATCGAAAGCGTTCAGAAAATTTATGTGGCACACACGCTGAAGGCTATGAGTGAACAGGTTGACCAGATGAAGAAGGACAGTGATGCAACCAAGGCAGAGCTGGAAAAAGCCAAGGCAGAACTGGCCAAGGCCAAGGCAGAGTATGCTGACTACAAGGCTAAGGTGGAACTCGCAGCGAGCTCAATTTCCGGTGTCAAAGCAAAGGCAAGCAAAGGTAAGAAGATCACGGTTTCCTGGAAAAAGAATTCTAAGGCAGAAGGATATAAAGTCTATCGTTCCACTAAGAAATCCAAAGGTTTCAAGGCCGTGGCTACGGTGAAATCCGGTAAGACTGTGAAGGTCACTGTCAAGAGCGGACAGAAAAAGGGGAAGACTTATTACTTCAAGGTCAGAGGATATAAGAAGATCGCCGGAAAGACCTGCTACAGCAAGTACAGCAAGGTTGTGAAGGTCAAGGCGAAATAAAGAGATGAAGACTGCGCTGCATAAAAACCTTGAGCAGCATCTGAGTAACAAGAGAAAGTAAAAGAGCATCTGATGGAGGACAGCGTATACGTGCGCAATCGCGGTATCGCCGTCCTCTTTTAGTACTTTTTTCTTGCGGCCGGGATAGTAATAGGGTAAACTAAACATACAATGAGTTTGAATGAAATTCGCAGTGTATGCATTCATACGCCCGGTTCGGGTGCTGAAAGCATATGATCAGATAAAGGAATGAAAAGAATGAACGACAAAAGAATCCTCAGAGATTTTTGTATCATGATTGTGCTGGGGCTGCTGCTTGGACTGGTTGGCCTCGGTTTTGTATACCACAGGGACTGTAAGGGTCGTTTCCTGAAAAGCACGAGAATCAACGGCGTGAACGTTGCGGGCATGACGGCGGAACAGGCGGAGGCTGCTGTAACAAAGAACTATTCACTGAAGGTTTTGTTCAGGGAAGGAAAAAGTGAAACCCTGAAGGGTACGGCAATAGATTATGAACTGGAAGAGCCTGCTATTATAGCGGACCGGCTGAAAAAGCAGTCCTTTGGGGATTATCTGTCTTCTTTGTATCTGCATGGACAGCGCGCCATGACTCTCAGGGGAAAATATTCCGAAAAGAAACTGCGTAAGGCTGTGATGAAATGGCCGGAGATGCAGAAGAAGAACATGAAAAAACCGAAGAGCGCCCGGGTCGCTTACGAGAACGGGAAATTTTTCGTGGTAAAGCCTTCTAAAGGTACTGTGGTGAACAAAGACAGTGTTATGGAGGCGGTGGAGAAGGCGGTAAGCGTTTCCATGACCGGACTCAGCCTCAGCAGGGGCTCCGGATATTATAAGGATAAAGCGCCTGCCGTCAGTGAGAAACAGCTGAAAAAGGACTGCCGGCAGCTGAGCGGAATGTCCTGGAGCTCTGTAACCTATGAACTGCCGGACGGCAGCAAAAAGGTTCTGGACGCCAATCAGATGAAGGACTGGCTGGTTCGCGGCGAAGACGGACGGCTGAAACGGGATGACGGGATCTGGGAGCAGAAGCTGGCTGCCTTTGTGGCGCGGCTGGCCAATTCGGTCGATACTGTAGACAGACCGCATAGGTTTAAGACGCATTCCGGAAAGGTGATCCGTCTGCAGGCCCGCGGCTACTATGGCTGGAGGATCGACCGGGAGAGTGAAGCAGCAAGGCTGGCGAAGGAGCTGAAAAAGGGAGCGGACGTGGAGCGGAAACCGGTTTATGCCCAGACGGAGGCGGCTCCTTACAGTGATAATTACGGATTTGGAGATACTTATGTAGAGGTGAATCTCAGCGCCCAGCATCTCTGGATGTACAAAAACGGCAGGGTGGTGTTCCAGACTGATGTGGTTTCCGGCACCCGCGGAGTTCACGAAACGCCTGCGGGAGCATACTTTGTGCTTGCGAAGGCGCGGAATGTCGTTCTGCGCGGTCCGTCAAAAACCACCACAGAGAAAAAAGGAAAGAAAACAGTCACGACAACGTCTTATGAATGGGAATCTCCGGTGAGTTACTGGATGCCGATCAATTATGAAGGCGTCGGTATGCACGATGCGAACTGGAGAGGCGTTTTTGGCGGCAGCATCTGGGCCTATAATGGATCTCACGGATGCATCAATCTTCCTCCCTCCAAGGCCGCCCGGCTGTACAGTCTGGTTCATGTCGGAATCCCTGTGGCTGTATACTACTGAGCATCTGAAAGAACGCCTTGCTGGGCATCTGAATGAGCAACTTATTGAACATCTGAAATATGCCGCAGTGTATAGTAGTCGGAATGCGGTGCGATATGGGATGCCAGGTGTGCTGCGCCGGTGCCCATCCGCGTCATCAGGGCGAGACCCCATCGCCGTCGCCCATATTCTTTTCCGAAGATCTGCCGTATGTCTTTCGCGGATGAAAATGTGTAGAAATCTCTGCACGCTCTGAAAAACTCCTCCTGCAGTTCCCAGGGGGACATTTTGGTCGGCTGAAATACCACATTCATCATATCGAACCGGCTCCAGCTTCCGGGCAGCATACGACCTTCCGCCTCGTAATCTCTGTATACCGGTGTACCCGGAAATGGCGTGAGAATAGCCGGCTGGAGCTGATAGGCGTGAATGGATTCGGCAAATGCGATGCTGCGATCCATGTCGGACAGATCGTCTTCATCCAGCCCAAGCACGATGCTTGCGATGACTCGGATACGATGCCGCTCGCAGGCTTCTCCGGCGCGGCAGATCGCCGCGATGCTCTGACCCTTCTGAATGCTGTCCAACGCCTTCTGATTAAGAGATTCGATTCCGATCAGAACACGCGTCAGGTGAGCCTGCGCCAGCAACTCCAGCAGTTCTTCGTCTTCTGCCATATCCGTTCGCCCGAAGAAAAAAGTCTCCTTGAATGTCAGTCCCTCAGCAATCATGCGGCGACAGATTTCCTTTGCCCGTTCTTTGTCTGCTGTAAAGTTATCGTCCTCGAAGTTCATGTATCGGAAACCCATTTCCTTGTAGCGGCGTATCTCGGCGATTACATTGTCCACGCTGCGTTTCCTGTAGGGGTGGAACATCCTTGAAGTAGTACAAAAGCTGCATCGGCAGGGACATCCCCGGGTCGATATGACGTTGGCCGCCGCACAGGGCGTTTTCAGGATGGAATAGTCCGGAAATGGAACCTCGTCTATGTCCTCGATCAGGGGTCCCTGAACGATGGACCCGGCAATACGCCCTTCCACCGCATCCAGAATCACTCTTTCCCCTTCACCGGCGATAACCTGATCCCCATGCTCCAGCGCCTCCTCAGGCATCCAGGTGGGGTGCATTCCGCCCATCAGCACCCGCGCTCCGCTCCTGCGGTGGATCATATCAGCCAGCTCGTAGCCGCGGGGAGCATTGGAGGTCATAAGGGAAAGGCAGAAGATATCAGTATCTCTCAGCAGCCGGTTGTAGGGAACCCTGCCGTTCAATTCCTCGTACACTTCCACCTCGTGACCGGCTCGCTTCAGGATTCCGCCCAGAATAAGCGGTCCCGTAATAGAATTTGGCTGACCGTAAATCCTGCCCGCCCAGCGATAGGGCGGAAATCTCTTTAATCCTGTTGTCGGGACGATAAAAACAATTTTCATTTTCTTTCCCCCTTTCTTTCGCGGTTTCCCCGCGCCTGCCGCTGCTCCGCACATTTTTGTACGAAGCTCGACGACAACCGCCTCGTTCGCACTCCTTTCGAACGGCATGCGATGCCTGACGACCGCCTCGCCCCGCTCGCCGTACAACAATTATCTTATCTATACACTTGTTCATCTTCTTGAAATGTATTATAATAAATCAGCGGATAAAAGCAAGAACAGATAAAAATGTGTGTGGCTATATCGAGATAGAGTACAATATTGTTCGCAAAAGTGAATAGTAGAAAAGCCATTGAGGCTCGTGTAAAATGATTAGCGACCAAACTTCTCATTCACAAAGGAGAACTCTCAATGGCTCACAATCAGATTAA
>Ga0256404_1002315_pt1 | contig 42416 bp, 47 predicted proteins | sample RumenRJG_01DNA_FD_185990 | JGI IMG/M metagenome (GOLD analysis project Ga0256404, IMG submission 185990) | Bovine rumen microbial communities from Lethbridge, Alberta, Canada - RJG_01 | ecosystem: Host-associated > Mammals > Digestive system > Stomach > Rumen | place: Canada: Alberta | collected... | reverse complement strand
ATAAATTAATAGAGCCCGGGAAACCGGGCTTCGTCAATTCAGGAACACATGCCGGATACACGAAGATGAGCAGTTTCCGGACATCTGAGCAGATCAGATTCGGGACATTTGAGAAGAGCAGTAACAAACAAAGGAGGCACTGCCGCCTAATCGCATTGTTAAATAATTCCTCAGTTTTTCGTTTCTTAGTAGTTTCATGGGTCATACGTAGTAAAAATCTGAGAACCATATTATCACGTATGCTCGCATTCAATGAATCAAATGATTCTGATGATTCTTTCTGGAATATATTGTGATTTTCGCAAGGCTTTCCAAAAAATTCCATTATGTTTTTCACAATCTGACGGCGTGATTTTGATCTTTACATTCCGGGCATATGAATTTTATTGCCACTCAAAACCAGTTATGCTGTTAACAGATCTTAAATATGTAAACATATAAGGAGAACCATATGACAAAAATTGTATTTATCACTGGATCGATGCGCAAAAATTCCTTCAACCGCCAGCTTGCCAATGACATTGCCGGGATGATTGGTTCCCGGGCAGATGTTTCCTTCCTGGACTATGGGGATATTCCGTGGATGAATCAGGATATTGAATTTCCGGCGCCTTCTTCGATCAGCAGGGTTCGCTCCATTCTGCAGGAGGCAGATGGCATCTGGATCTGTTCGCCTGAATACAACGGCACCATTCCGGGTGTCCTGAAGAATCTTCTGGACTGGGTATCCCGGTCGCTTGATCCAAATGATCCGGCAGGACTTTCCGTCGTGGCTGGCAAGAAAGTCACCATCAGCGGTGCCGGAGGCAGAGCAAAAACCGGCTCAGTTCGCAGCCATCTCGCTGATTTGTTAACTTTCACGCGCATGGAAGTCATTGGTAAGGATGGAACTGGTATTGCTGTCGGTGCTGTTGGCTGGAAAACAGATGTTCTCAGCCTGGATAAAGAACAAAAGGCAGAACTAAATGCTCAAGTTGATACCTTTCTGAAAGTCATCAGCGAAAAGTAAATTAAAATCGCAGAAAATGAAGCCGGAGGAGAATGAAGCTTCTTCAGGTCATTTTTGAATTCAGGAATCCATTTTTCCGCCTTATATTAAGTGAAAGAAAAGTATCATCCCGAATCATAAAGCAGTCTTTCAGGAGAAAAATACATGAAATTGATATTCATTGACGTTGACGGAACGCTTCTCGACTATGAAAGCAACCTGCCGGATTCTGCTAGCCAGGCAATCAGAGAGACACGAAAAAAGGAAATCTGGTTTACATCTGCACCGGAAGATCAGAAGCAGAAGTCTATGATTATATCTGGGAAATCGGCCTAGATGGAATGATCGGTGGGAATGGCTCCTATGTCAAAGATGGAGACGAAGTGCTTCTTGATCAGCATATTTCAGCTGAAGATGAGAGGAAAATTGTAGATTGGCTCCAGGCAAGAAACCTGGAATTCTACCTGGAATCCAATAACGGTCTCTTTGCCTCAGAACACTTTGACGATGAAAACGGGAATCGTGTCATCCGGGAATACGCTTTAAAAAAGGTCCCCTTCGGTGACCACTAGAAACACATTGTGCAGGAGCTGAAATTCCTGCACGTTTTATAATGTAGTTATGCTGGACGAAAAGCTTTATTCTGATTATCCCTTCTATGTCGTATCCAGTTTTTCAGCAAGCCGAATCCGAAAAAACAGCAAGCTCAATCCGATGAGACCGGCATGAGTCCTAGACCGCTTCAGATTGATCTGATTTCTGAACAGGAGGCAGTTTGGTGTTCAGAAATAGATTGGGATCAGAGTGCTTCTGGAAGTATCTTTTGTAAGTTCTGATAGAGATTACGCTTTCTCTCAGGAAGGCTTCCATCAGCGACGCTTCATGACGATAGCTTTTTAGCATAGCGATAGTCTCGGATCTTGCCTCACGCACGATGAGGTTTTTTTACGCTGTCGGCGCTTCCGGAATCAGAGCTTCTTTCTTTTGTTCCGGAGGGCATGCCACCCGGGTTGTCAAAATAGTTCTGAATGATTCTCTGAATAAGCAGCTTCTGATCTGCAGGCGGCTCCGAGTTCAGCCTCAGAAGATCAGTATCGAGATAGCTTGTATCAAAGAACTTCAGCTCAATGCCCTTCTTCAGAAAGGAAAAGTACAGCGTGCAGGCATCCTCCGCATTGTCTTCAAGATCTGACAGCTTACATACCCATAACTGATCTCCGGTATTCATCATGGCAAGAAGCCGGGATACACATGATAGACGCATGGAACGCTCCATACCTTCCATTGGGGCAACCCGGGAATTGGCATGTCCTTTCCGGATCAGCTCCATCCTTTCGGCAGTCAGTTCAAGCCCCTGAAAAACCTCGCCTATCGGAAAAATACGGATGGCTTTTATGTATATGCCAAGGATCGCGATCCTGATGAAGAAGGACAGAGAGAACGCGATCATTCAAAAGACGTTCAGGGCTGTGTCAGTTATATGATGCGATATGCTTCACGGCCGGCAATGGCAGAAAGCCGTATTATCTCCTATAACAAAGAAACCGATGAAGTGGTATGGTTCTATGATGACCACAAGACCGGCAAGAGAATCACCGTTCACGAAACCGGTCTCGATCTTCTCAAGAAGATGATCATCCATATCCAGGATGAAAACTTCAGGACCGTACGATACTATGGCTTTTACAGCCCCAGATCAAAGGACCATCTGGAAAAAATCTATACATTGATCAATCAGAAACGAAATGATGCCAGGACTAAGGAATATCGGAAAAAGCAGCTGACCTCCCGTCTTCATAAGCTTCGTTTCCGTACGATGTGCCTTGATTCTTATAATCGAGATGTTCTACGCTGCAGATGCGGCGAGATCATGTTATATGCGGAAACTTATAATCCGCTGGAAGGAATATCCAATGACAGACAATACCGAGAAAACTGTATTGATGAAATGCGAGAGATGCGGTTACGAAGAAGAAGTACCGCAGAAAGATCTCGATCTCCTTCGTTCAGTTGATAAAGACCCTGAGCATTGTGAAGACCATCTTCTATGCCCTTTCTGCTTAAGCGACATGTACCGCAAAGATTCTTATCATTTCAGAAATCACAATCACAGCTGACAAAGACAGATCAATCCTGAAGATGTTTTTGTCGTGCCATCTCATTTTATATGACCTTGCGGTCATCTTATTCGTTTTATCAAACCGAATTGAAATTCTTATAAGATAAGATAAGAAAAGGCTGCAGCCCGTTCCATCTGAGGAAACATGCCGCAGCCGCTTTCCGATCTGTTACTTTCCGAGTCCGTACTTCTTGTTGAACTTCTCGACACGGCCCTGAGCCTGTGCGAATCTCTGACGTCCGGTGTAGAACGGATGGCAGTTGGAGCAGGTATCAACCTTGATTTCCTTCAGGGTGGATCCTGTTTCAAATTCAGAACCGCAGCTCGTGCAGATAACCTTGCACTTGTAGTACTTCGGATGGATGTCCTTCTTCATGTTCGTCTTCTCCCTTCATGCCTTAAGCCTCTACGCGTGCTTAAAGAAAGTGCCTTCATAATATAACATACGCAAATCGCCCTCGCAAGGCCGATTTTCCTATTCCGCCATTGCCCGGCAGATCACGCCGCCTAATGCCTTCAGCTTGCCATCGATATTATCGTAGCCCCGGTCAATGTGATACACATCATGAATCTCCGTGACCCCTTCGGCCAGAAGTCCCGCAATCACCAGCGAAGCCCCGCAGCGCAGATCCGTTGCCGTGACCTTGTCTCCGTATAATTTCGAAGGCCCGTGAATCACTGCCATGCCATTGCCGATCTCGATATCAGCACCCATTCGCTGCAGCTCCAGGCAATGCTTGAAGCGCTCCGTATAGATGGTATCCGTCACCTGGCTGACCCCTTCAGCCTGAGTCAGAAGCGGTGTCAATGGCTGCTGCAGATCCGTCGCAAAGCCCGGATACGGCTTCGTCGTCACATCGATGCCATGCAGATGATCCGCATGCCGTACCAGGATGCTGTCGACCCCGATCTCCATATCAACGCCCATTTCCTGAAGCTTCGATGTCAATGCCTCGATATGCTTCGGAATCACATTGCGGATCAGCATCCGATCTGCACACGCAGCCGCCATGATCACAAACGTTCCAGCCTCGATCCGATCCGGAATGATCTCATGGAAACAGCCCCCTAAGGACTTCACGCCATCAATCGTGATGACCCCGGTACCTGCCCCGCGCACATTCGCACCCATCTTGTTGAGCAGCGTTGCCACATCGATGATCTCCGGCTCCTTGGCCGCATTCTCTATGACTGTTCTTCCTTCGGCGTAGACTGCCGCCATCATGATATTGATGGTTGCACCAACCGACGAGATATCCAGGAAGATCTTCGCCCCATGCAGATGATCCGCCCGAATCGTATAGCACCCGCGGTCATACTCCACCGAAGCACCCAGTGCCTCGAATCCCTTGATATGCAGATCAATCGGCCGCGGCCCCAGGTAGCATCCGCCTGGCATCTTCATGCGCACATAGCCATACTTTCCGAGCAACGCACCCATAAAATAATAAGAAGCCCTGAGTCTGGTCACGACATCCGCATCCAGATCTGTATTCCTCATATGAGAGGGATCGATGATCAGATGATCCTCCTTCTCAATCACATCCACATTCAGAATCCTCAGAATCTCCGAAAGAGACTCCACATCTGCGATCCCCGGCACCCCGACAATCGTTACCGGCCCCTCAGCCAGAACTGCAGCCGGAATCAGCGCCACCGTCGCATTCTTCGATCCTGATACGGTGACTTCGCCCTTCAGCCGTCTGCCGCCTTCTATTCTGATAACTTCCTGCATTCAATCCTCCCTGCGGATGATCTCCACCATCTGCCAGGCATCCTCAGCCAATTCATCTGCCTGGCTCTGATCCATCCGGAATCCTGTTTCCCGGCGTGCAATCACCCGCATTCCAGCCCTTTTTCCTGCTTTGATGCCGACCGGACTGTCTTCATACACTGCACATTCCTCCGGCGATATCCCAAGTGCCTCCGCCGCTTTCAGGTACGTTTCCGGATCAGGCTTGGGATGAACCACATCCTCAGCACTGATCACCTGGTCAAAGAGATCCCGGATCTCCATCTCCCCAAGAGCCCGTTCCACGGAACTCTTCGGAGAAGAAGAGCAGCAGGCAAGCCTGATTCCGGAATGATGAAGGGCTTCAAACGCCTCCTTCACGCCTGGAAAGCGGATCTTGCGGTAATTCACCGGATGAGCCAGGTAATACGCATCCGCAAACCGCCTCAGCTCTGACTCAGTAACCTTTCCTTCCAGCAATTCCGTCATGATCCGATACGTTTCCCGCATCGAAGTGCCGATCACCGCATGCAAAGCAGTGTCCGGTCCATGATATCCAAGCTGGCGCATGATTGCAATCGTCTGCTTCATATAAGCCCGCTCGCTGTCGCATAATACGCCATCCATGTCAGAAAGAACTGCCCTGATCATATCGTTACCCGAGGTTTATTCTACTTGATTGAAAAGCACAAAGAAAGCCCCGGCATATCCCGGAGCCTTCAGAAACACCAATGATTTCAGAACTGATTACTCAGCCTTGCCGTCAGAACCGTAAGCCTTGATCAGCTCTTCAGCCTGCTTGATGATTGCCTCGCAACCCGGCTTCAGCAGCTTACGAGGATCATAGCCCTTGCCCTCATGATCCTTGCCAGCTTCGATATACTCGCGGGTAGCCTTTGCGAACACCAGCTGCAGCTCCGTGTTGATGTTGACCTTGGAAACACCAAGCGTGACAGCCTTGTGAACCTGATCAAACGGAATGCCGGAACCGCCATGGAGAACCAGCGGCTTGCCATTGACAGCCTTGTTGATCTCATCCAGACGCTCGAAGTTCAGACCAGCCCAGTTAGCCGGATAGACACCATGAATATTGCCGATGCCAGCAGCCAGGAAGTCAACACCCAGATCAGCAACCATCTTGCACTCAGCCGGATCAGCCAGCTCGCCGGAAGAAGTAACACCATCTTCAGTTCCGCCGATACCGCCGACTTCGCACTCTACGGAGATTCCCTTGGAATGAGCCAGGGCAATGATTTCCTTGGACTTCTCGATGTTCTCTTCGATGCCGTACTTGGAACCATCGAACATGACAGAAGTGAAGCCTACTTCGATGCACTTCTTAGCGCCTTCATAGGTACCATGATCCAGGTGCAGCGCAACCGGAACCGTGATGCCCATTGCATCGTGCAGGTCCTTGACCAGATCAGCGACGACCTTGAAGCCGCCCATGTACTTGCCGGCACCCTCGGAGCACTGAATGATAACCGGAGACTTCATCTCCTGTGCAGCAGTCAGAATGCACTTCGTCCATTCCAGATTGTTGGTGTTGAAAGCCGGGATCGCATAATGCCCTTCATGAGCCTTATTGATCATTTCTGTTGCAGATACCATTACCATATTGCAATAAACTCCTCCTGTAATTGCATCCATATTCTAGTCTATTTTCGCATGCTTGAAAAGTATTTCAATTCACCCTCGAACACAGAAAAGAGGCTGAACCATCAGCCTCTCAGTATGATTCGAACCCATTCGGGATATCGAGTGTCTCATCCTCTGCATTCTCTTCAGCTTCCTCATCGGAATCATCTTCCAGATCAGCCGTGTCAGAATTGACTTCCTCGAACTTCCGGCGGCTTCTCAGATCCCATTTGTTCCCTTTCAGAGCCGCAAACCGGCGATCTTCGATCAGCTCATTGTAAAACTGCCGCTTCTTCCTGGTCAGCTGCTCTTCCGGAATATGCATCACTTCCGCAACCTCAGCCCAGAGACGTGCAAACTCCACTTCCGTCTTGCGCTGCGACATGCATCTGTATGCCGCATCAGTCATTGTTTCCTTTCCTGCTGTAGTCATACCTGAATTTTCTCCTGTTTATGATATTGTCCCTCTCCGGGATCTTTGCTGAGACCTATTTATAGCACGGTTTCCCGGCTTGTCAATCCATGTTCTGCTTTCCTGCATGCAAGTCGTCTTCTGAAGGAGAAATCTCCCAGACCAGCCGCTGATATACCACCGGCTCTCCATCCGACAGAATCCGGTACACCGCTTCCCAGACTTCTTCGCTGCAGCTGGAACGCTCCAGGGAAGTTTCCAGATATATCTCCCCATACGGACTCGTGACTTTTGCCATGCCCGGCTTTCCTTCCAGCAGTTCCGTCTCGCTTGAGACATCCGCCATCCGCTTCAGCACGATTCTTCCTTCTTCAAACAGAATCTCATTCTTCGCAGAAGGATTCTCCTTCTCCAGATACATCAGCCGGCTTCCGGCCAGAATTCCATTGCCATCTGCGATCACCGAAGACCGGTTCTCCAGCAGATCATACTGCGTGAACTTCACATGCACTCTCATCTCAGCCATCATTATAGACAGAAGAAAAGAACCTGGAACATTCATTTCCAGGTTTCTGCATACCATGTTTCATCAGAATCCAAGTTCTTTCGGAAAATAGATCCGATCATCGCTTCTCTGCGGACCATGCACGAGACTGTAGACAATATTCGAAGCTCTTGAAAGCTCAAGAATCTCGCCGCCATGCATGCGTACCCAGATCGCATTGCCCGCATCGCCGGCATAAGGCACATACGGGCGCTGTCCTACTTCATCCTTGCAGAGATAGTACCGCGGATCATAGCCAAGTGCTTTCTCCTTTGCGCGTACCTTGCGGATATTGGAAGGAGAAGCCTCCATGAAGTCAAACAGACCGCGGTTCAATAACCGCTTTGACAGATCTGACAGAATCGGATCTCTTGCCTTCGTCAGCTTCTCAAACGCGTACGCACACGAATACTCATCCAGGGAAAAATATTCTTCCAGCGAAAGCTTCTTCCCGCTGATCAGCGTATCGAGCTGCGGAATCGTCTTCGGCATCTTCCCTTGGGCATGAAGGTCTCTCATCCTGCGGAACAGGCTGTCCAGCATATTCTCATAGCTCCTCGCTGTCGGATGATAATAAACCTGCCAGTACATGTGATAGCGGGCCATGATGTAATTCTCTACTGCATACGTTCCGCTTTCCTTCACGACAATGCGGTCATCTGCCACTCGCAGAATCCGCAGCAGCCGTTCCAGATCAAACTCGCCGTACTTTGTGCCCGTGAAATACGCATCTCTCAATAGATAATCCATGCGATCCGCATCCAGCTGCGCACTCACCATCTGCGGCAGCAGCGGATTGGAAGACTGATGCCGGATCACATCCGCAACATCCTTTGACAGTCCTGCCGCCGCATGTTCCAGGATTCCCGAGATCTCCGGATCTTCTTCTACAACCCGGCACGAATACAATTCATGATTCTCTCCGGAAATCCGTTCAAATGCATGCGAATACGGTCCATGTCCGATATCATGCAGCAATCCTGCAAGCATGACCGTGACTTTCTCACGCTCATTCAGCGCCTTTGAGATATCCGGAACCTCCGTGACCATGCGCCGCACCAGCTCATACACGCCAAGCGAATGCCCGAAGCGGGTATGATCTGCAGTATGGTAGACCATAAACGCCCCGCCAAGCTGCCGGATTCTGCGCATCCGCTGGAACCAGGCAGAATTGATGCACTGCCATACCACCTGATAATCCACATGAATATAGCCATGGATCGGATCTCTCAGCACCTTGACTTCATCTGTCTTCTCAAACATGCTGATCCTCTTCCAGCAGCACCACCGCCTGCGCACAGACCCCTTCGCCTCTGCCCACGAAGCCGAGTCCTTCTCCGCGCGTTGCCTTCACGCTGATCTGATCGATCGGGCAGTCCAGGGCCAGGGCAAAATTCTCTCTCATCTTCTGAATATGCGGAGCCATCTTCGGCTTCTCAATCAGAACCAGGCAATCCGCATTGCCCATATGGTACCCTTTCTCCTTCATCATCCTCGCTACTTCTTTCAGAATGATCTGGGAATTGACCCCCTCCCACTTCGGGTCGGTATCCGGAAACCACTTTCCTAGATCTCCCAATGCCAGTGCTCCGAGAATCGCTTCAGCCAATGCATGGGTCAGCGCATCTGCATCACTATGCCCGACCAGTCCTTTCTCATATGGAATCTCCACCCCGCCAAGCACCAGCTTCCTGCCTTCTGCCAGCCGGTGAATATCCGTTGATTGTCCGATCCGCATCATAACTTCAGTCTCCTTGCCATCATCATACCGCATCCTGGTTCTCTTCCTCTAAAAGAACTCATGGAAACGTTTCCGAAGAATGTTAAAATAAATGCATGAAGAAAGCCTTTCCGCTGCCATCCTATGTCCGCAAGGCATTGCGTGCCCTGAATGACGCAGGCTACGAAGCTTATGTCGTCGGCGGGGCTGTGCGTTCCTGGCTGCTTGGCATTGAAATTCATGACTATGACCTCACAACTTCTGCTCTGCCCGAAGAGATGGAGCAGGTTTTTCACGAGCAGAAAATCGTCGAAACCGGAATCAAGCACGGAACCATCACCGTCCTCTTCGGCAGAAAGCCAGTGGAAATCACGACCTACCGCACGGAGACAGGGTACCAGGATCACCGTCATCCTGATCATGTAGCCTTCACCCGCTCCCTGAAAGAAGACTGCGCCCGCAGGGACTTCACGATCAACGCCCTGTGCTATGGTCTCAAAGACGGCCTCATCGACTTCTACGGCGGCAGAGAAGACCTGCAGAACTTCCTGATCAGAACCGTCGGCGATCCCGAACAGCGCTTTGAAGAAGATGCCTTACGCGTATTACGAGCACTCCGATTCGCAGCTCAGCTCGGCTTTGAAATCGAACCCGAAACCAGAGAAGCCCTGAAGAAGCACTTCCCGGATATCCATTACGTTTCCATCGAACGCGTTTCTTCAGAACTGGAAAAGATCATGGCCGCTCCTTATGCACGCAGCGTCCTCCAGGACTATCTGCCCCAGTTCCTGCAGCTGTTTCCGGAACTGCAGGAATACGATGACGACACCTGGAATGCCATCATGGAATCCATCTCCCGCTCTCCATCTGACAGCGTCATCCGCATGGCCCTGCTGATGGATCCGCTGAAAGACCCGGAACGCGCAGACTCCATCCTGGTCCGTCTGAAATTCTCCAACAGCTACCGCAATCAGATCTGCAGCCTGCTGCGCTGCAACGATATGCCGATGAATAGCCGCATTGATCTGCGCTGGCTCTTAAGCAGACTGACCGTCAGCTTCGATACCTATCTCTCCTTCCGCTGTGCCAGAGATCCTGAGCTTGATCGCAGAGCCCTCTCTTCCTTGTATGCGAGCATGATTCATGACCATGACTGCTTCAGCATCAAGCAGCTCGAAGTAAACGGCAGAGACATGCAGACACTGGGACTTCGCGGCGAAGCAATCTCGATCGGTCTCAACACGCTGCTCAAAGAAGTCATCGAAGACGAGATACCGAATGAAAAAACCGCCCTCATGGAGCGGTTGAAAGAACTCAAAGGATGAACAGAAAAGGGGAACGATCCCCTTTTCTGTCTGTATCTGCATGTTTTCAGAGCTTGCGGAAGTCCTCGACATTCAGCACGAATATCGTAGCCCCGCCCACCTGGACTTCTACCGGGAAGGACGCATAGCGGCCGATATCATAGCTTGCGGTCGACGGAACAATTTCCGTGCGGCGCTTGGATTCATTGCCGATGATCTCAATGCAGTGATCTACTTTATCGTCTTCCGTTCCGACAATCATCGTCGTATTGCCCGCTCTCAGGAAACCGCCGGTCGTCGCAAGACGCGTAACCGAGTAATTTTCCTTGGTCAGCGCTGCAGAAACACTAGACGCATCATCATTAGACACAATCGCAAGAATCAGTTTCATAGGATTACTCCTCCTGCTCTATCTGATTACATTTTAACAAATCAGACATTGAAGCGGAAGAATACAATATCACCATCCTGCATAAGATAATCCTTGCCCTCAAGCCGGATCTTCCCATGTTCCTTCAGGGAAGTCTCATTCTTGTATTCCATCAGGTCCTCATAGCTGTAGATATCAGCCCGGATGAATCCCTTCTCGAAATCTGAATGAATGATGCCCGCACACTGCGGAGCCTTCATGCCCTGCCGGAACGTCCAGGCCCTGCACTCTGGTTCTCCGACCGTGAAGAACGTACGCAGACCAAGCAGATGATATGCAGCCTTGATGATCTGGTCCAGACCGGAAGTCTGAATGCCCAGATCTTCGAGGAATGCTTTCTTCTCATCTTTCTCCATGCCGGAAAGCTCTTCCTCCATCCTGGCACAGATTGCGATGCACTCGCTGCCCTCGCTGTCTGCCAGTTTCTTCACGCTCTGAAAATAGGCATTCTGCTCTGGCTGGCTGACTTCTTCATCACTCATGTTCGCCACATAGATCACCGGCTTAGCCGTCAGGAGAGAATAATTCTTCAGATACTCCTTATCCTTGTCACTCAGTTCAATCAGACGCACTGGCGTACCTGCAGTCAGCGCTTCCTTCAGCTTCTGCAGTGTCTCATTCTCCTGCACTGCATCTTTTTCCTTCGTCTGTGCCTTGCGGATCACCTTGGCAAGCCGGTTCTCCACCGTATCCAGATCGGCAATGCAGAGCTCCAGATTGATTTCTTCGATATCTCTGACCGGATCCACCGAACCTTCCACATGCTCGATATCCGGATCATCAAAACATCTTACGACATGGATGATCGCATCCGTCTGACGGATATTCGCAAGGAACTGGTTGCCAAGACCTTCTCCCTTGGAAGCACCCTTGACAAGACCAGCAATATCCGTGAACTCAAACGTCGTGTTGATAACCTTCTTCGGATGGAAGAGCTTGACGATCTCATCCATTCTCTCATCCGGGACCTCCACGACGCCGACATTCGGATTAATCGTCGCAAACGGATAATTCTCAGCCAGAACCTGGCTGTTCGTGATGGCGTTGAACAATGTGGACTTGCCTACATTCGGCAGCCCGACAATTCCTGCTGTTAATGACATGGCTTTCTTTTTATGAATCCCTTCTGTTTTCCGAACAGAAGTATACTCTACCAGTCCGGAATTCTCAATTTTCTTCCGGCTTTTCCGCCTTTTCGACAACCCGCTTCAGCTTGCGCTCGAACTCATGCCGCGGGAACATGATAACCGCTCCGCATCCCTGGCATTTGATCTTGATATCCGCACCCATGCGGATCACTTTCCAGTACTTGCTCTTATGGCAGGGATGTTCCTTCTTCATCTCAACAATATCATTCAGATCATAATCCACCGGATTCATTCACAGCCTCCCGATATGCCTTCATGGTATTCTCCAGCAGCATCGTGATGGTCATCGGCCCGACCCCCTTCGGCACCGGCGTAATCGCAGCACAGAGATCCTTCACATCCTCAAAATCCACATCGCCAGTCAGATGTCCATCCGCCATACGGTTGATGCCGACATCAATCACGTACGCTCCCTCTTTCACATATTCATGATTGAAGAAACGCGGTTTTCCTACTGCTGCAATCAGTATATCTGCATTTCTGCAGATTTCCTTCAGATTTTTCGTATGAGAATGGCAGATCGTCACCGTCGCATTCGCATTCAGCAGAAGCCTTGCCGCAGGCTCTCCGACCAGCTTCGATCTTCCGACCACCACTGCATTCTTTCCATCGCAGTCACACCCCATCCGCTTCAAGAGTTCCATGATGCCAAGCGGCGTACAAGGCGCAAACGCTGGAATCCCGAGATGCACCTTGCCGAAATTCAGCGGATGCAGTCCATCCACATCCTTATGCGGAGAAATCTGCTCAATCGCATGATTCTCATCCAGCCCAGCCGGCAATGGCAGCTGCAGCAGAATACCGTCAATCTCCGCATTCTCATTGCATTGATGAATCAGATCTTCCAGTTCCTTCTGGCTGACTGATCCATCCAGATGAAATGTCTCTTCCAGAATCCCGGCTGCTTCACACGCCTTGGCCTTGCCTTTCACATAAGAAAGAGAAGCCGGATTATCTCCGGCCAGAATCACTGCAAGCTTCGGAATCCGCTTCCCTTCCTGCTTCAGATGTTCGGCTTCCAGGCGCAGCTCTTCCCTGAGCTCTGATGAGACTTCACTTCCGTAGATGATCTTTCCCATGTGCGCATCCCCCTTTCAGTTCATGACTGTCCAGCACGATCGTGATCGGCCCGTCATTCAGAAGCCGCACCTTCATGTCAGCCGCAAAAATACCCTCTTCTACCTGATATCCATAAGAACGAAGCACTTCATTAAAATGCAGATACAGCTTCTTCGCATGTTCCGGCTTTCCGGCTTTATCAAAACTCGGACGATTGCCCTTTGCACAATCCGCAAACAACGTGAACTGCGAAATCGACAGAATCGCTCCTCCTACCTGAGCAAGCGAAAGATTCATCTTTCCATTCTCATCATCGAAGATCCGCATCCTGGCAACCTTGTCCGCCACCTTCTGCACGACCTCCTCCGTATCAGAATCCTCAATCCCTGTTAACAGCAGAAACCCTTTCCCGATCGCTCCATGAACCTCTCCGTCAATCGTTACTGACGCCTCGCTGACTCTCTGAATAACCACTTTCATATATGCGGCAAGTATATCAAAAAAGAGACCTGCAGAATCTGTCTTTTCTCTAAAAAACATGAATTTTCAGAAAAAATCACTGCTTTTCTGAAATTTTTTCGAACATTTTTAACATGAACAAAATGATGAGTTCCTGTCACAGCAAAAAACTGGCATCTCCAGACCCATCACAATCCAGTCTCTGCCAGCATCTTGATTCCAGCTTCGTAATTGCCCTTTGCCCGCTGTGCTCCTTTCGGGATCTGCCGCACAGCGTCCTGTTCCAGACAGATCTTACCCGGCAAAGGAATCCAGCACTTCTCTTGCAAACTGCCTTGCCTTTTCCAGTTCTGCCTCATCCGGCATTCCCTTATTCATCCATAAGAACTTGCCCTTCAGCAGCAGATGCTTCGGATATACCGTAATATGCTTATGCTCAAGAAGATTCACAGCCAGCTCCGTGCGGTCCGTACCAGTCGCACTCGTGCTGAACAATGCCGCTCCGCGGATCTTTCCTGCCGGAAGATTATCCAGATAATCCATGACCGACGCATCCGGCCTTCCGGCATAGACTCCCATCCCGATAAACAAGAGATCCGTATCGCCAAGCTGTGACGGCTCATTGATATCGATGGCCTTCACTCCGCATTCTTGTGCAATTGCTTCAGCGACTTTTCTCGTATTTCCTTTTCTTGACTGATAAATCACATTCACAGATGTCATCTGAACCCTCCTACTTCTGCGCAAACAGATTATTCAGACCGCTGTTCAGGATTGCCAGCAGAATCCCCGCCAGCAATGCCGACCCGAACGAAGTAATATGAGAACCCGAAGACAATGCAAACGCAGCCTCAAGCACTACCGCATTGATCACCATCGAGAAAAGTCCGAAAGTCAGTATCGTAATCGGAGCCGACAGAATCTTCAATAAAGGCTTCAGCGTCATATTCAGCAGCGTCACCAGCAATGCTGTTGCCAGCAGCGCTCCGCCATCTCCGAACGAGATGCTGTCCATCAGCATATCTATAACCCATAGGGAAAGACCATTCACGACCCATCCGCGCAGGAATTTCTTCATGTTCAGTTTACCATGTCCTTTCTCATATACTTCATCTCACGGAAAAGATTCACCGGAAATTCACTTATCCCTTTGGCGGCGTCAGCGCCTGGAAGAAACGAATCATCGGTTTCAGAAGAAGAAGCACCAGAAGAACCCCGATACAGAAGAAATCAAACTTTGAAAGCTTCTTCACGCTGCTTTCCGCACTTGCACTCTCTTCCTGAACTGCCGTAACTTCCTTGTTCATCTCTGCCGTGCCGATTTCGCTGCCATTCAGAGAAAACACCACCTGAGCACTGATCTCATCCGGATTCCCGGAATCCTCATTCTGAACGACGATCTCCGCCGAGAGACCGCTGGCATCCGTATCTCGTGAAAGCAGGATGCTGAATCCGGAATCCACTGAAAACGTCACATCATAGACATGCTTCCCATTCTGCTGAACCTCTACCGTCTTCGTGCCGATCTGGTCTGCCGAAACCGTTACGGTCTGGAACTTCGAGAATCCATATTCCAGCAATGCCGAGATATCCGCATACGCACTCGCACTGTCCGCTTCTTCCAGCACCACGGCAATCAGATTCGTTTTGCCTCTTGAAGCAGAGACCACCATGCTGTAGCCCGCACTGTCTGTCCCGGCAATTCTTCCGCCCGTCACTTCTTCGTTATAATTGCTGTCACTGCTCTTCAGAAATCCGCAGTCATTGACAATTGTTCTCGAAGCAGACTGCACATTCGTAGCCGGAATCGTATACGAAGCAGCTCCGAAGATTGCCGAGAACGTATCATTGTCTCTTGCCTTCCTTACTAGTAAGGCAATATCTTCTGCCGTCGATGTCTGCGTTCCATCCGAAGTCCCGAAGACATTCGAGAATACCGTTCCGCTCATTCCGAGATCCGATGCTGTCTGATTCATCAGATTCACAAACGTATCCTGATCCCCGCTCACCCCTTCTGCAATCATGGCAGTCGTATCATTTGCGCTCGTAAGCATCGATGCATATTCCGCGCTCTCTGCCCTCAGTGTCTCGCCGCGGTTGATCCAGAGCACGCCGGTATCGTGAGAATATGTTTCAAACGCAGTATCTGACATCGTCAGTTCCTGGTCACTCGATAAGTTCGTGACACCAAGATACACACTCATGATCTTCACAAGACTTCCCGGATCTGCACTCTCAGATGAACTCTTGTCAAATAGTACCGTGCCGCTGTCTTCATCGATCAGAATTGCTTTGGAAGCAGAAACTGACACCGCGCTCTGTTCTTCAGAAGAAGCAGACGGAGAAGGCGAAGCATTCTCTCCCTCTGCATGCACCGGAACCAGAAGCAGAAAGAAACACAGAATGGATAAAGCAATCTTCTTGTACATGGCATTATTCTACAACAAAAGAAGAACAATACCCGCTGGCACAAGATAAGTCCCTTCCTGGAGCCAGATCTATTTTTCAGGAGAAAAAGTCCTGAACCTTTCTATAAACTCTGACACCACTCACACAGTTGTCAGCCAGACTGCAGCATTGCTGAATAAGGAAAAAGCCAAAATATTAAACTAGCAGTCATTATCCTGTTTTTTCTGATTTTGCTTGGAATATAATGATCCCGTTGATCATACGAATTTTTACTCTTTTATGTCGGGTTCGCATGATTCAGTACCGAGGGGAAAAGCATATGACCGAAAAAAGCTGGAAAAAGAGAACTGCAATCGCAGGAATTGCAGCCATGCTCATCGTATCAGGCAATCTTCCGATCAATCTGGTTGCTGAAGATAACGATAATCCTGCACCAGATACCACAGAGACCATTACAGAAGAGAATACCGCTCCGGATATATCTGATTCTGAAACAGATTCTGAAGATAATACAAATACAGAAACAACCGTCTCTACTGAAGGAACAGATTCTTCACTTGATCAGTCTTCTGCAGATGAAAGTGAGGCTCAGAATACCAATACTTTAGCAGGCACTTCATCTGAGGAAGATCAAGCAGCAGCGGGTATTCAGATTCAGTACGATGAAAGCACTACAATACATTACGTTAAAGATGGGAATGATACCCTGATTCTGTACTGCATGAATAATAAGCTGCACTGGCCGCACACAACAGATTCAATCTCATCAGTCCCCACCTACAGTGAAACGACGCTGGAAGATTTCTGCAAAGATATAGGTGTGACGTACACCTCCACACTGGAATCAAAACTCAAAGCGTTGCTGTATGCAGGATATCCGTACAACGGATTCGATCAGTATCAAATAGTCGATTCAAGCGGCAACGAATTAACTGACGAAGAGTTCAACGAATTATTGAACCCTCCCCAGTACCTGAGAGAAGACTTTCCGAACTCCCTCGGGGAAACAGTCTTTACGCTGGAGAATTCAACAAGTGGCGATAATTATAATAAGCTGAAGACATTTGTATCTGAAGCAGAGTCTTATCAGAACGGAAAAACAACAGCTTCAGGTCTAACTTATGAGCAGATTGAAAATACCGCCTTCTGGAAAGCTTTATCTTGCTTAATCAATTTTGGAGCATCTGCAAAAACTGCATACATAGCGTTTTATGTTAGTGGCTATTATGTAACTAAAGAAGAAGCATATGATGCAACAAGCCAATCTGTATGGAACCTTATGTCTAATAATGGGGTGCCTGATAATGAGTCTATTAAAAACCTCATTCCCCTTGCATCCAAACTTCTAATATCTGCGTCAACCAGTTATACACTTCTTGACACTGAACCAACAGACAGGAGCATTTCTGTAAACGGCGATTTATCTTTCTATTACAACGAATCAGATAAAAAGTGGCATACAAATCCTATAACTTTCTCTGTTCCAGACAACTATAATACCAGCTTTACTCTCGTTCTTCCTGATGGTGTGAAGGAAGAGAGCAATCAGACTCTGGTGTCCAAAAACAGCAAATTCAGCTTCGTCGCAGGTGATCCCGCTGATATAACTGAGGTTCAGCTAACTGCTGACATTCCCTGGATCGTTGGTGACTTAAAGGTATACGAACCCGAAGCCATAGCAGCATCTGATGAAAAAGGGTTTCAGAACATGGTCGGTGCAGTCATTCGCACGAAAAGCATTTCCACAAAATTTCAGATTGCCAAAAAAACATCAGTTACTGTTAAGAAAGTCTGGGATGACAACAATAATATTGCAGGAAAACGGGCATCCAATGTACAAGCGCAGCTTTATGCAGACAGCACGCCATACGGCAGCCCGGTTACACTGAATGCTGACAATAGCTGGACATACACATGGGGAACACTTCCTATTAATGAAAATGGGGAGACTATTACATATTCTGTAAAAGAAGTGAACGTACCAAAGCAATATACTAGTGAAGTGACAGGAAACGCATCATCCGGTTTTACGATTACCAATACGTTTGCTCCTGGAACGACATCCGTCAATGTAACCAAAGCATGGAATGACAGTGAAAACCAGGACGGTAAACGTCCGAACTCCGTAACCGTGCAGCTCCTTGCTGATGGAAAACAATACGGAGATCTGGTCACTCTGAACAGCAGTGGTAATTGGATGTATACCTGGCGCGGCCTGCCAATGTACAAAGATGGCGGCACGCCGATTCAGTACACAGTTCAGGAAACTTCCACGCTGCCCGACGGTTATACCTCGTCTATCACAGGAAGCGCTGAAAGCGGCTATGTAATCACCAACAGCTATACTCCCAAAACGACAACGATTACCGGAGTCAAGACCTGGGACGATGGAAATAACCAGGATGGCAAACGCCCTTCCCAGATCACCGTGAAGCTGCTGGCTGATGAAGTGAAAGTCGATGAGAAGACGGTAACTGAAGCGGATGGCTGGCAGTATTCCTTCAACAATCTTCCGGTTTACAAAAACGGCAATAAGATCAAATATGCCATTGCCGAAGATGCAGTAGAGAACTATTCAACCACGATCACCGGGTATAACATCACCAACAAATACACGCCTCAGCAGACCAGTCTGAGTGTGCTCAAGAGATGGAATGACAGTGAAAACCAGGACGGTAAACGTCCGAACTCCGTAACCGTGCAGCTCCTTGCTGATGGAAAACAATACGGAGATCTGGTCACTCTGAACAGCAGTGGTAATTGGATGTATACCTGGCGCGGCCTGCCAATGTACAAAGATGGCGGCACGCCGATTCAGTACACAGTTCAGGAAACTTCCACGCTGCCCGACGGTTATACCTCGTCTATCACAGGAAGCGCTGAAAGCGGCTATGTAATCACCAACAGCTATACTCCCAAAACGACAACGATTACCGGAGTCAAGACCTGGGACGATGGAAATAACCAGGATGGCAAACGCCCTTCCCAGATCACCGTGAAGCTGCTGGCTGATGGCATTGAAGCAGACCGCACAGTGGCAGAAGCAGATGAGAATGGCGAATGGAAATACTCCTTCAGCAATCTTCCAAAGTTTAGAAATGGCAAAGAGATTTCCTACTCTGTCATCGAAGATGCTGTACCTGATTACAGCACTCAGATTGATGGATTTGATATCAGGAATTCTTATACCCCTGGCAAGACCAGCGTAACGGTCACGAAAGTCTGGGATGATGGAAACAACCAGGATGGCATCCGCCCGGAAAGCGTACAGGTTCAGCTCTATGCTGATGGAAAGGCATCTGGTGATCCGGTAACGCTGAACAGCGATGGAAACTAGAAATACACCTGGGATAATCTGGATCAGATGAAGAGCGGTACTGAGATTGTCTATACCGCAGAAGAAGTCACCAGCATCGATGGCTATACTTCTTCCGTTTCCGGAAATGCTGCCGAAGGATTCACGATTACGAACCATCACACGCCTGCAGAAAAGACGATCGTCACCGAAGATACGAATAGTTCCGGCGGCCACAGCTCTCCATCTGCAAGCACCTTGAATCTCGTCCCTGATACAGCCGATCATACAGATGTACTGAGACATGGAATCACCGTGATTCTCTCGCTGACCACAGCGCTGATCGCTGTTGTCGCCTATAAGCGGTATCAGTAAAATTCTTCGGGATAAAAACAACAGGCCGCCTGCATGCAGGTGGCCTGTTTCGTTCTCTTATGATATCTGTGCTGAATCAGTTGATCGCATTGATCTGCTGCTTGGTCACCAGCGGATAAGAGATGACTTCTGATCCATCCAGGTTCTCGTGATGCATGTATACTGCTGAGATCTGGCTGTTATCATAAGTCCGGTAATAATAGATTCCCTGATCCATGTTGCAGCAGGAAGAATAGATGGTGATCTCATACTTTCCTTCTCCCAGATCACAGCAGCCTCTCTGCTGTTCGACAGACCCGAGAATATGGAAGAATTGGCTGACCGAAGCATCTTCTGAATCATCCGAGATGGAATTCAGTTTTGTGAAGGCCACCTTCACGAATCTGGATCCGGAAGAAAGATCACCCGGCAGACCGATACCGCCCATGCCGCGGCTGTATTCATTCAGTTCTGCACCGGGACCGAACTTTGCTGGAGAAGCAGCAGCAGAGACATTGCGATAGTCATTGAGACGGAACAGCTGAATATCAAAGGTCGGATTATTGGTCATGACCCCGACGGGATTCGGATAGACATGAATGCCGTCTCTGACGGACTCCACCACGATGGAGCGGGTCTGGTCCGTGATCATCCAGTGCAGCGGCGTGATTGGGAGCTCCTTGCTGAAAGGAATATTGACGAGACGGATCTTCTTCAGCAGGGACTCTGCTTCTTCGAGATTTCTGCACTGGCCGAGAATCCAGGGAATGAATTCAAACGGAGAAATCTCATCTTTCCCATCTCCAGCCGGATCCGGGAAATAGCCGTTGCCCGGAAAGTTCAGGCCCGCCATGGAAAGACCATATTCGTTGGTAGCGTCATAATACAGCGGGAAACCGCCGCATACAAAAGCCATGCCGATCATTGCATGATGAGAAGTCATGGTTTCCTTTCTGCGGAATGGAATCGGGAAATTTCTCGGGGTGATCGTCACCGATTCCTGATAGGAAAATTCAAGGTCCAGGTTGCGTCCGAAGTAATGATCTTTTGTCTGATACGTTGCGCAGGTACACATATTGAATGCCTCCTTCCTGCTCGCTTTCTTCCAGGGTACTCCTGGTGACTCTGCCTTCATCATAATGCAGAAATCAGAAACTTTCTCCTCTTGACAGAAAATAAAAAATAACGGGTCCCGATCAGGAACCCGCAAGCACGTTACTTCTTCTCTGCTATTTTCAATAAACGCATGGAATTCAGCACGCACAGCATTGCTACTCCGGTATCCGCGAAAATTGCCCACCACATATTTGCAATTCCGAATGCCCCGAGAATCAAGGTTAGAATCTTGATGCTGATGGCACCGTAGATATTCTCGTTCGTCACTCTCAGAACCCGCTTGGCCGCATTGATTGCCAGCGCAATCTTAGAAGGCTGATCATCCATGATGACAACATCTGCTGCCTCAATCGCCGCATCGCTGCCCAGCGCTCCCATCGCGATGCCGATATCTGCCACCGTCAGAACCGGCGCGTCATTCACTCCATCTCCGACAAACGCGGTGATGTGATCTTTCCTGAGTTCTTCCAGCTTTGCAACTTTCTGATCTGGCAGGCATTCGCCATAGGCTTCATCCGTTCCAAGCTGCTGCTGCACGATTGCTGTCACTTCTTGGGAATCTCCGGAGATGATCGCCGTTCTGATTCCTGCCTTCTTCAAGCTGCTGACTGCTTCTGCCGCATCCGGCTTCAGCTGATCGCGCAATACCAGGCAGCCCTCATAAGCTCCGTCCTTTGCCACATATACCAGAGAACCAGGAATGCCGCACTCCGTAAATGCAATTTTCTCCTCTCTCATGAGTCTGGCATTGCCCACTAAGATCGTCTTCCCATCCAGCTTCATGCGGACGCCTCGGCCAGGAATTTCCTGAACCTCGCTGATTCTGCTCTCATCCAGCTTCTTTCCCCAGGAATTCCGGATTCCCTCTGCAATCGGATGATTGGAATAGCACTCTGCATAAGCAGCCTCTTCCAGCACGGCATCGCGATCCTTGTCAGTCAGCACTTCTTCGACCGCAAACGTTCCGGTAGTCAGCGTCCCGGTCTTATCCATGACGACCTGTTCGGTCTTTGCCAGCGTCTCGATCAGATTCGCACCCTTGACCAGAACCCCACGCGAACTCAAACCGCCGATCCCGGCAAAGAAACTCAGCGGAATCGAAATCACCAGCGCACACGGGCACGAGATCACCAGGAACGTGCACGCCCGGTAGATTCCTTCCTGCCAATCACCTGTCACTGCACCGACAATGATCGCAACCGCAATTGCAGAGAACACGACAATCGGTGTATAGACCCGGGAGAACTTCGTGATGAAATTTTCTGCATTCGCCCGCTTGCTCTGAGAATTCTGAACCAGGTCCAGAATCTTTGCCACGGTGCTTTCGCCGAATTCTTTGGTGACCCTGATCTCCAATAGACCAGTCTCATTGACTGAACCGCTGATCACTTCATCGCCAGGCTCCACATCTCTAGGCTTGGATTCCCCAGTCAGAGAAGACGTATTCAGGCTCGAGCTTCCGTTTACGATCACACCATCCAGAGGGACCTTCTCACCCGGCTTCACCCGGACAATCTCGCCGATCTCAACTTCCTCCGGGCTGACCTGAACATATTCTCCGTTTCTGGAAACCATCGCAGAATCCGGCCGGATATTCATGAGATCGCCGATCGATTTCTTGGACTTTGCCACCGCCCGATCCTGGAAGTATTCACCGATCTGATAAAACAGCATAACCCCTGCTGCTTCTGCATAATCCTTCAGGAAAATCGCCGCAACAGTCGCCACCGCCATCAGAAAGTTCTCATCAAACAGCTGACCTCTGCCGATATTCTTCACCGCCCGGATCAGAATCTGATATCCAAGCACCACATACGATGCCAGGAACAGAACATTTCTTACCATTCCCTGGAAGAACACACCGATCAGCAGCAGAACAGCACCGATGATGATCTGCTTCAGAACTGCCTCAGAATCCTCGTCCTCTTCTGCATCTTCCGCCGGCATGCCCGCCAGCTTCTCAAGCCGCGTGACAATCACTTCCGGCTCCATCTCGGCAATGATCTTTCTCATTTCTGCTTCAATTCTCTGATCATCCTTCGGGGTACACTCATACGACGCAGACAAGGTCATGAAATCAACCTGCGCGTGCTCAATACCCGGGATCTCAGCAATCCGACCCTCAAGCTTTGCAGCACAGTCAGCACAATCCAGTCCTTCCAGATGAAATCTGGAAACAACCTTCTTTCCTGCAGCAATCCTGCGTACCTGCACCTCTGGTTCCTCTTCTGCAATGATCCTGCGTACTTCTTTCTCAATCTCTGCATCTTCTGATGCTTCGCATTCATATACTGCAGACAGATTCAGAAAGCTGACCTGAACATTGGAAATCCCCGGAATCCCTGCAAGTTTCCCCTCAAGCTTTGCAGCACAGTCGGCACAGTCCAGACCTTCCAGATGCAGTTTCACCTGATGTGTATGCCGGACATCCGGAATCACGGAAACCACGACATCAGGTTCTTCTTCCTTAATGACTTCCCTGATCTTCTGTTCTACTTCCTTTTCTTTCTCTGAATCGCAGTCATACGTACAAGTCAGAGTCATGAAATCAACCTGAGCATGATTCACTCCCTCAATCTTCTGAATCTGCCCTTCCAGTTTTGCTGCGCATGCTGCACAGTCAAGCCCCTCCAGTTTCAGCCGATATTCTGACATCGCAATCTCCTTTCATATGAACAATTGTTCATATGTACACGACTAATATAAAATCCCCTGCAATAGAAGTCAATACAGAACCATGGATTTCATAAAAAAAACAGGCTTCTGCCTGCTCTCAATGTCCCTGAGATGCGTTCTGTTTCTCAATCAGATCTGCCAGCCCTGACTGGCTGAACTTCTCATCAAATTCTTTCTCTGCCGCATCCAGTTTCTTCAGTATTTCATCCAGACGATCATCTGTCTTCTTTGCCATTTGCGCATCCTCCTCAAGCTACAGCAATTCTAGCAGGAACATTCTGAAAACAAACTCTTGAAATATTGCGATCCGAATGCTTCCGGGTAAAGAATCCATGTATAATCTCTACGGAGAAAATAGCTATGATTCAAACGAACTGGCACACACATACCAAGCGCTGCGGCCACGCAGAGGGAGAAGATGAAGCGTACGTTCAGGCAGCCGTCAAGGCTGGTCTGAAAATTCTCGGATTCAGCGATCACGCTCCCTATCCGATTCCGACTCCTGGTGACTGCATGCCGATCGAGCTTTATGAAGATTACGTTTCCAGCATCACTGCCCTGAAAGAGAAATACGCAGGAACCATCGAGATCCACCTGGGCATGGAAGTAGAATACTATCCTAGCCAATGGGAGACTCTGAAACGCTGGCGCAAGGAGATGGAATACTGCATTCTCGGTCAGCACTGCCTTTCCTTCCATGGCTTCAGCTCCTATGACATCACGGAAGAAAAACAGCTCAATCAGTACTTTGAGTGTCTGGAAGAAGCCTGCCGGCATGGACTCTGCGATTATATCGCCCACCCGGACGTCTGCCTGTGGAGCTATCCGCGCCTGGACGAGAGCGTCCGCACTCTGGCAGAGAAGATCGCAGATCTGTCTCTGCGCTATGATATGCCCCTGGAACTCAACTGCGGCAGCGGCGTACGCGACTATGGCTGGCGCCATTATGAAGACGGTGATCGCTATGCCTACCCGACCAGGACGATGTTTGAAGTATTTGCCGAAAAGAAATGCCCGGTGATCATCGGCATGGACATCCATCAGCCGGATCACTTCCTGACGGATGAATATCTGAACCGTGCCCTGGACATCGTGAAGGGACTGGATCTGAACTACCTGAATGACTTTGATCTCGTCTCAGCCGCAAAGAAGCGGAAGAAGAACTTCTTCTGATTATTCCTGGATCAGCTTCCTCACCGCAAACGATGCTGCGAGAATTCCGGCAGCCGGCGGCACGAAAGCAGTAGAACCTGGAATGGATCTCCGCTTCGAGCCAGCTCTCTGATTCTTCGCATCGCTGGCATCGCCAGCCATCGGCTTCACAGGTTCTTCTAAAGAACAGACTACATCCAGCGACTCAATCCCTCTTTTCCGGCATTCATGCCGCATGATCCGGCTGAGCGGATCGCCGCTCGTCTCATAGAGATCCATAATCCTGAGCTGAGAGGGATCCAGTCTGTTTCCGCAGCCCATGCTGGAAAGAATCGGGATATTCAGCTGCTTGGCTTCTTCGATGATATCCAGTTTTGCAGTCACCGTATCGATGCAGTCGATGATATAATCCCATTTGCTGAATGGGAACAGATCTTTCTTCTCAGGCAGATAGAAGACCGGATACTTATGAACGATGATGGCCGAATCAATATCATGGATCCGCTCTTCCGCAGCATCCGTCTTCTGCTTGCCGACCGTATGCACCGTCGCAAACTGCTGACGATTCAGGTTCGTCATGCATACCTGATCGTTATCAATCAGATCCAGCGTTCCTACCCCGCTGCGAGCAAGCGCTTCAACCGCACTGCCGCCCACTCCTCCAAGGCCGAATACGGCCACTCTGGAGTGATGAAGCTTTTCAACGGCTTCCCTGCCGATGACGAGTTCTGTTCTTGAGTAAGGATTCAGCATCTTCCGGTTTCCTGCTTTCTATTCATTCTGTATATTTTAAACCAGCAGAATCTCTGCTGAAATAGAGTTATGCACCAGATTCAGATCAGGATTGAAAAAACAGAAGAAGGCATGCGCATCAAAGACCTTCTGAAAGAAACCTATTCCAGAAGAGAACTGACCAGGCTTCACACTTCCCGGTCAATTCTTCTTAACGGCCAGCCAGCCCCATTGACAGCAGCAGTACATTGCGGCGATGTGCTGGAAACCAGAATCGCGCTTCCTGAAATTCTCTATGAAGACGAAGATCTTGTAATTCTCGACAAGCCTGCAGGTTTGTCCTGCCACCCGGAAAAAGAACATCCGGAAGACAATCTCGGAACCATGCTGAAGGAACGATACGGTCCCTCCTTCATCATCCGCACCATCGGCAGACTGGACCGGGAAGTATCGGGCATCATGATCTATGCCAGAAATGCAGAGACCGCGAGGAAGATGGAAACCAGGCACCTGGTGCAGAAGCATTATCTTGCCATCGCTTCCGGAGTATTCCCGAAGCAGGAAGATACGCTCTTCTACACCATGGAAAAGAAGAAAGGAATCCGCGGCAACTCCGTCTCAGAAACCGGAAAACCTTGCATCACCCATTACCAGGTAATTCATCAGTACCCGTCATATGCTCTTCTGCGCATTGAGATTGAAACCGGAAGAACTCATCAGATCCGCTCTGGTCTTGCTGCAGCAGGACATCCTCTGCTTGGCGATAAACTGTATGGCGGCGATCAGTCTCTGCTGAAACGGCCAGCCCTGCATTGTGCAGAAGCAGAATTCCGCCATCCCCGGACAGATGTCTCCATCCATATCAGAAGCCAGCTGCCGGAAGATCTGCAGAATATTCTCCTGCGGCAGAAATGAAAGGAACCACAATTCATGTTATCTTCAGTAATATTAGGCAATTTATTCAGCCTCGGTGCGATGTTCACCGATTCCATCAGCAGCAGCCAGAAATCCAGCGAAAAGATGCTGACCTTCCAGTGCTTCAGTCAGTTGTTCTACGGAGCCAGCTCTCTGGTTCTGAAGGGATACAGTGCAGTCGTGCAGAGTTCGCTTGCTCTGGTCCGCAACATTCTCGCAATCAGAAAAATCCATTCCGATATTCTGGAATGGATCATCCTGATTCTTGGAATTGTGCTTGGAATCGCCTTCAACAATCTCGGACTGCTTGGCTATCTGCCAGTCATTGCCAATGGCCTCTATACGTTTTCAATCTTCCGCATCAGCCATAATCAGACTGCACTCAGATGGGCCTTCCTGATCTACTTAGTTCTCTATGCAATCTTCGATCTCTTCATTCTGAATTATGTCGGAGCAGCCGCAACCGCAATCGCAATTGTTTCAACGGCAGTGTCAATCGTAAGAAACCGTTAGTTCAGAACGCAATGTCATTTAAGCCAGTCAGCGGATTCACCGTTCTGCCTGCATGTCCTTCCATCGGCTCCACGACCATCTCCAGAGTGCCGCTGATGACAGCTTTATTCAGATGGCCGCCGATGGCATTTCCATCTGCCCCGGACGCAGCCAGGTGGAGATGCAGATAGACTTCTCCGTCTTTTTCTGTAATTGTTCCGAACAGAGAAGTAATCTCATAAGCCCCTGTATATTCCTTGCTGAAGTATTTCTTCAGCTGTGTATCATACACGCCGAGTACCAGATCATCCGCTGCACCGAGCGCCCGCACTTCTCCAAGTGCGATTTTTTCTGTCCTGCAGAATTCCGTGAGCTTGGCAAGCACCTCATCTCCCGGGTCCATCCGCACCAGATAGCGATTCCCGAATTTTCTGTATTCCATAATTAATCTCCTTCTGCTTACACTATAGCGCAGAATCGATTCCGAAGATCCGGACTTTTCTGCAATGGACTCAGAAGATCAGGCAGAGGCACAGCGTCACAATCGCAAGACCGCCCTGCATCAGAATAATCTTCGGATTGCTGGTAACACTTCCATAAAGTGCCACTGCAATGATATAGCACATCAGGATGATCACTGCAGTTCTGCTGGCACCCATACTGCAAGCAGAATCAGCACAGCCAGAAGACCATTGTAGATTCCCTGGTTCCGGAACAGCGTATTGACTGACTTCCGCTTCAGTTCCTCAATCTCCATTCCGAATACCTGCGAAGTCTTTTCTGACGCTGTGGCAAACGTCTCCAGATACATGATATACAGAAATTCCAGGGCAACCAGAGTTGCAGATAGCTTGATCAAAGATGACATTTTCTTTCCCTCTCTTATCAGAACCAGGAACCACCTGTTCCGGTTCTCCGGAATGATTCTACCGCAGATTCTGAAGAATCCGATTTCTGATACTCTCTATCGTGATTGCAGTCCAAAGGAGAATATCTTATTCTGTACAAAGGGAGGAAAGGATTATGAAAAAATACCTTTCAGGATTGAGTGCATTGCTTGCTTTCACACTGCTTGCCGGATGTTCCGGTTCTTCTTCCGAAGCATCTGCTTCTGAAGAACCCTCTGAACCAGCCGCTTCCGAATCTGCCGCAGCAGAAACTGCATCTGCACAGCCTTCTGAGTCTGCAGAAGCCGCTCAGGAACATGAACCCATCAATGAAGAAACGGATGCCTACAAGGAAACCTATGTGGAGATTCCAGTAGATGACTATCAGATGCCAGCTATCACCTGCATTCCGAAAGGAGAAGTCAATGGTGCGGTAGTCATGATGCACGGAACCGGATCTACTAAGAATGAAGCCGGCAACGGATATTTCATGGCCGCCCCGGTTCTGGCAGAGAAATACGGGATTGCGACGATCCGGATTGATTTCCCTGGTTATGGTGATTCCAAAGCAGATCCGACCCTGTATGACTTCGATGAAGCAGTCAAGGACGCAGTTGCCGCAAAGAACTATCTGATCGAGCAGGTCAGCAGCGATGTGAAAGCCGGTGTCATGGGCTGGTCACAGGGCGGAACGGACGCAATGCTCGCAGCCGGAGAAACCACGGAATTTGATTCTGTCGTTCTCTGGGCAGGCGCACCGGATCTCAGCGATATGCTGTCAGATGAAGATTACGAGACCGCAGAAAAACAGGGATACTTCATGATGCAGTTTGATTTCCGCGATCCGGTTGCAGTTTCGAAACAGTGGTGTGAAGACGTGAGAAACACAGATGTCATGAAGGTGTTCTCTGCTTATACCGGACCGGTACTTGCCATTGCCGGCGAAGACGATACGACCGTAGATCCTGCCTGGGCAAAGAAGATCGCTGATCAGAGCACCAATCCGGAATCGGAAGTCTACTACATTCCGGGATTGGATCATACCTTCAACGTATTCTCAGAAGAAGATTTCCACAGCCTGTATGACGCCGCAAACAAGACTGGTGAATTCTTCAAGAAGACACTCGGAAACTGAATAAACCGTTAGAAGCTGATCGTTCAGGCGCCGTCTGTGAAGACAGCGCCTTTTTTAGCTGCTCAGCTTTCTTCAGGAGCAGAAATGCATGCTTTGCCGGGTTCTTCTGAAGGAAAACATCCCCGCAGGTCATCAGACTTGCGGGGATGCATGTGCTTATTCGAGTTCGAATGCGCCAGTATAGAGCTGATAGTATTCTCCCTTTTCAGCAAGGAGTTCTTCATGGGTTCCTCGCTCAATGATATGTCCATGATCAAGCACGATGATCACGTTGGAATTCTTGACGGTGGAAAGGCGATGCGCAATGACGAATACGGTTCTGCCCTTCATCAGAGCATCCATGCCCTTCTGAACAATCTGCTCGGTACGAGTATCAATCGAAGAAGTGGCTTCATCCATGATCATGACTGGCGGATCTGCAACTGCTGCCCTGGCAATGGCAAGCAGCTGGCACTGACCCTGGGAAAGACTGGAACCATCTCCGCTGATCATCGTCTGATAGCCCTGCGGAAGCGTGCGGATAAATCCATCTGCACCAGCAAGCTTCGCGGCAGCGATGCATTCGCCATCGGTCGCTTCCAGTCTGCCATAGCGGATATTCTCCATCACCGTTCCGGTGAACAGGACCGTATCCTGGAGCACGATGCCGAGAGACTTTCTCAGGGAAGACTTCTTGATCTTGTTGATGTTGATGCCATCATACCGGATCTTGCCATCTTCGATGTCATAGAAGCGATTGATCAGGTTCGTGATCGTTGTCTTGCCGGCACCGGTAGCACCGACAAACGCAATCTTCTGACCAGGCTTGCCATACAGCGTGATGTTATGCAGGATGATCTTATCCGGGTTGTATGCAAACGTCACATCATAGAAACGGACATCACCCTTCAAAGGCGTATAGGTGACAGTTCCATCTGCCTGATGCGGATGTTTCCAGGCCCAGAGACCGGTATTCTCATCTGTTTCTTCAAGAACCCCATTCTTCTCTGTCGCATTGACGAGCGTGACATAGCCTTCATCAGTCTCCGGCTGTTCATCCATGAGCTGGAAGATGCGCTCTGCACCAGCCAGGCCCATGACCACCGAGTTGATCTGCGGAGAGATCTGCTGGATATTGCCAGCAAACTGACGGCTCATGCCGAGGAACGGAACGATGACCGCAATCGAGAACGGCAGACCCGAGAATGAGAGATTCGGAATATTGTATTCCAGGAACATTCCGCCGAATACTGCAACCAGCACATAGATGATGTAGCTGACATTATTCAGAACCGGCATCAGCGTATTGGAATACTTGTTTGCCTGATAGGATGCTTCAAAGAGTGCCTCATTCTGACGATCGAAGTCTGCTTCAGAATCCTTTTCATGGTTGAAGACCTTGATGACCTTCTCACCATTGATCATTTCTTCAATGACACCTTCTGTCGCACCGACTGCCTTCTGCTGCGCCATGAAGTAGCGCGCCGACTTGCCGCCGACTTTTCTCGTGATCTGAATGGAAACGAGAGATCCGAGAATGATGACCAGACCCATCCAGACACTGTAATACATCATGATGCACAGAATCGTGGTCAGCGTGATAGCCGAGATGAGCAGCTGCGGGAAGGACTGGGAAATCATCTGTCTCAGCGCTTCGACATCGTTCGTATAATACGACATCACATCACCGCGCTTGTTCGTATCAAAGTAGCGGATCGGAAGACTCTCCATATGAGAGAAGAGTTCTCCGCGGATCTTAGCAAGCGATCCCTGCGTGAATACTGCCATCATCTGGTTGTAGACGAAGCTTGCAAGCAGGGAACATGCATACAGGATTGCCAGGATCGTGACATAATGCATGATCTGCGGGCGCGCATCTGCCCAGGTCATTCCTGTTTCCCAGCTTTCCTGGATCACAGCGACGACATTCTGCTGGAAGATCGAAGGCAGTGCCGAGATCACAGCATTGACCACAATCAGAATGATGATCATCGGCATCAGCTTCGGATTGTACTTATAGAGAAGCTTGATCAGGCGCTTGACGGAAGCCCCTGCATTCTTCAGCTTTTTCTGTCTCATGCTAATGCCTCCTTTCCAGCCGGAACTTCTTCTGCAATGGATTCGGTTCCCTGCTTATTCTGGGAAAGATAGACTTCACGGTAGATCTCATTCGTGCGGAGCAGTTCTTCGCTCGTGCCGATGGCATTGATCTTTCCGCCGTCCATGACGACAATCCGATCAGCATCTTCCACAGAAGAAGTACGCTGAGCAATGATGATCTTCGTGGTTTCCGGAATATAGTCGCGCATTGCCTTGCGGATCAGTGCATCAGTCTTCGTATCCACTGCACTCGTGCTGTCATCCATGATCAGGATCTTCGGCTTCTTCAGAAGCGCTCTTGCAATGCAGAGACGCTGCTTCTGTCCGCCGGATACGTTGGTGCCGCCCTGTTCAATCCAGGTATTGTATCCATCCGGCATCTGATCGATGAATTCATCAGCACAGGCAAGATGGCACACCTCACGCACTTCTTCATCGGTGGCTTCCTTATTTCCCCAGCGGATATTGTCCGCAATCGTTCCGGAGAACAGCACGTTCTTCTGCAGAACCATGGCAACACTGTCACGCAGTGTCACAAGATCATAATCGCGCACATCTTCCTTGCCAACCCTTACGGTTCCTTCTGTCGCATCATAGAGACGCGGAATCAGCTGAACGAGCGAAGACTTCGAAGAACCAGTACCGCCGATGATGCCGATGACTTCACCAGACTTGATATGCAGATCAATGCCATCCAGAACCGGACGATCTGCACCAGCCGAATACTTGAAACGGACATTGTCAAAATCGATGGAACCATCCTTGACTTCCTTCAGACCATTTTCCGGAGAAGTCAGCGTGCTCTGTTCCTGCAGCACTTCGCAGACACGCTGTGCAGACTCTTCAGAGAACGTAATCATGACGAAGATCATCGACAGCATCATCAGCGAAACAAGAATCTGGAAGCTGTAGGTCAGCAGTGTCGAGAACTGTCCGATATCCAGAGCAGTACCATTGGTCGTGATAATCACTTCAGAACCTTTTGAGAGTACAAACAGCATGACCCCATAGATGCATGCCTGCATCAGCGGATTGTTCAGTGCAAGAATCTGTTCTGCCTTCGTGAAGGTTGTTCTGATATCCTCAGAAGCCGCATTGAACTTTTCCTTTTCATAGTCTTCCCGGACAAACGACTTCATGACCCGGATTCCCTTGATATTCTCTTCTACCGAATTGTTGAGCTTGTCATACTTCGGGAAGCCCTCCTTGAAGATCGGCATGACAATCTTGTTGATCGCATACAGGCCGATGCCGAGAATCGGAATAACGACCAGGAATATCATCGCCATGGAACCTCCCATGATATATGCCATCGCAAAGGAGAAGATGATATTCAGCGGGGCTCGGAATGCGGTCCGGATGATCATCATCCAGGCCTGCTGGATATTCTGGATATCCGTCGTCAGACGCGTCACCAGTGAAGCAGACGAGAACTTGTCAATGTTCCCGAATGAGAAATCCTGGATCTTGTAAAACACGTCATGACGGAGATTCTTCGCAAACCCGCACGAAGACTGAGAACAATAGACACCTGCCAGATACCCGAACAGCAGAGACGCAAACGACATGGCCAGCAGGATCCATGCATAATGCAGAATCCGGTCCATCCCGCATCCGGCTTTCACGTCATTGACAAGCAGTGAAATCACATACGGAATCAAGGCTTCGAAGACGACTTCGCCGATGACCATGATCGGAGTCAGATACGTCGCTTTCCTGTACTCGCGCAGAGATTTCATCATGAGTTTCCATGACTTCATAAAGTTGCTCCTTCCTATATTAAAAAGAATGCGCTACGCATTTTAACATATCTTTCCGCATTCTAAATAGGCTATTTGCTTTGTTCAGAAATTCACTTCAAGCACGGACTATGAGAGCGTTTTCTTCCTCTGAGCCGAAAAAGGAAGCCTGCATCTGCAAGCTTCCCCGATGTCAGATTCTGCTGATCTTCACTTCATTGTAAGCAGCCATGATCGACTGATAATCCGGAATATCTTCGGTCTGCACCGAAGCAGTTCCCGCCGCCATGGACATCTTCAATGCTTCTTCGGCATTCTTGGACGACTGATATGTTCCTATAAACGCAGCCAGCGCCGCATCTCCGGCACCATTCGTGCTGATGACCGGAACCTCCGGAGACTTCAGCACGAACCTTCCAAGCTTCCCGTCAAAGTATCCGCCCTGGGCTCCCATCGTCAGAAGCACATTCTCCGTTCCTTTCTGCAGGACTTTCTCAACCGCTGCTGCGCAGTTCTGCATGGTGACTTCTTCTTTCAGAAGTTCGCTGAGCTCTTCCAGATTCGGCTTGATCAGGAACGGACTGCAGTAGACCAGATCTTCCAGCCGGCAGTCAGCCGTATCCATGATCAGCTTCGCTCCGGCCTCATTGACTCGGTCGGCAAGCTCATACAGGAACGTGATATCAATGCCATTGGCAGCCCGGCCGCAGATCATTACATAGTCTTCTTTCTTCAGATGATCCAGATGCGACAGCAGATCCTGCTGAGCTTCTTCCGGAATAGCAGGTCCTTTTGTATTCAGCACATATTCCGGTCCGTCCTTGACTTTGACATTGATGCGGTTCGGTTCACTGATCTTCGTGCTCTGGTTATCAATGAAAGAATAGAAACCGATCTGTTCTTTGATATAGCTCCCGGTAAACCCGCCGAGAAACGAAAGCACCGTGCTGTGAATGCCGAGATTGCTCAGCAGCATCGATCCGTTGATGCCTTTTCCGCCCGCATGGAGATATGCATGGTCTGCAAGATTGACTCCCTTCGAATGCAGCGGATCAGAAAACTCCATCTGATAATCCACTGCCGGATTCAGCGTGATGGTATAGATCATATGCAGGATTCCTCCTCGTCAATCTCAAGATAGCACATTCTGAAAACAGTAGAACCGACAGATCCGAAGATCTGACTGCAGTTCAGACCAAAGTCTGATTTCTGTCCTGAATCTGAACAAAAGATGATCTGAAAAGCATTTGGTAGTCATGACCTTTGAGATTACATTGTAAGTGGAAAAGGAGAGGGTTTATGAGACTCAAGAAAGCTAGTATCACTCAGAGAATGTATGACATCTGTGCATTCGCAGTTGTACGTGCTGATGTCAAGCGCACCCTTGAAATTGCAGACGGCCTGGTGAAGGGCGGACTTCCTTGCATGGAAATCAGCTTCACCAACAATGACGCTGCAGACTGCATCAAAGCAGTCAAGGAAAAGTACGGAGATCAGATCATTGCCGGTGCCGGCACCGTGCTCGATCCGGAAACAGCCCGCATCGCCATCCTGGCTGGTGCAGACTTCATCATCTCCTGCAATGCAGATGAAGAAGTCGCACGGATGTGCAATCGCTACCAGATTCCTTACGGACCTGGCTGCACAACCGTCACGGAAGCAATCAATGGCCTGACCTGGGGTGCTGCCTTCATCAAGGCATTCCCGATTTCAAACTTCTACGGCCCGAAGCTCGTGAAGATCTTCAAGACTCCTACGCCGTTCATGCCGATCATGGCATCCGGCGGAATCAGCCTGGACAACATCAATGAGTGGCTGGAGAGCGGTGTTGATTTCATGGGCATGGGAAGTCTGCTGACCAAGGGATCTTCTGATGACATCGCTGCAAATGCCGCAAAGGTCCGCAAGGCAATTGAGGACTACCGCGCTTCTCATCAGGACTGAGTGTAATTTTTGTCCTGAGCTTGAGAAAATTGAAACAAATGCTGAACAGAGTTTAATTTTTGTTCTAAGCGTTTACAAAAAATGAACTCAAAAAGAATTGTCTGACCTGCAATCTGAAACTATAGTTTGGATATAGCAGCGAGCAGACATAGACAGGAGAAAATATGTTAAAAGACCTTCTGGATGAACGCCTGATCCAGCTTCATGTCCATGCGGACGGCTGGGAAGACGCAATTCGCAAAGCTGCAGCTCCCTTAGTGGAAACGGGGAAAGTGAAAGAAAGCTACGTTGATGACATTGTCAAAGGGGTCCATGAATACGGACCATACATCGTCATCACCAAGCACGTAGCTCTTCCGCATGCCCGTCCCGAGAGCGGTGCCCTGGAATGCGCAATCGGCATCACCACGCTCGACACGCCGGTCGAATTCGGCAACAAGGACAATGATCCGGTCAGCTATCTGTTCTGTCTGAGTGCAACAGATAACAACAAGCACCTGCAGGCGCTTGCGGACCTGTCCGAATTGCTGGAAGATGAAGCATTCTACAAGATGCTTGACACGGCGAAGAACAGTCATGAAGTGTATGACTATCTCACAAAAGGAAAGGAGGAAGCTTGAATGGCAAAGGTTTATCACGCATTAGTCTGCTGCAGAGCCGGAATGGGATCCAGTACTCTGCTGAAGATCAAAGCAGACCAGGTAATCTCTGAGAACCATTACCCAATCGAAACCGAGCATGGCAATCTGGATTCTCTGACCTACTTCAAGGGCGACCTGGTCATCACGATGTCTGATCTCACAGAAGACCTCGCGAAAGATCATCCGGAGCTCTACTGTGTAGGGATCACGAACATCGTATCCAAGCCGGAGATGAAGGAAAAGCTCGAAGCATTCCTGAAATCAAAGGGCGCACTGTAATTCACAGCTTCATTCATTAATCTCATAAAAAGAGAGGGGAAAATCAAATCATGTTAAATGCATTAGTTGCTCAGGTAAGAGATACAGCTCTTATCATGGGAATCATTGCACTCATCGGTCTTCTGCTTCAGAAGAAGAGTGCGAAAGACACCATCAACGGCGTTGTCAAGACCGTCGTAGGATTCATGATCTTCAACATCGGATCCGGCGCAATGAGCGGAGTTGTCAATACCTTCATGTCTCTGTTCCAGGCTGGCTTCGGAATCACCGGTGTCACCACACAGGTTGAAATCGCAACTGCTCTGGCTCTCGATACTTATGGTACTGAAGTTGCTCTCTGCATGGTTGTCGGTTTCGCAGCAAACCTCGTATTTGCAAAGTTCACGAAGTTCAAGGCAATCTTCCTCACAGGCCAGCACTTCCTGTACTTCGCTTGCGTCATCGCACTCGTCTTCATCGCTAATGGTGCTCCGGCAGCAGTTACCATTCTGGTCGGCGGCATCATCCTCGGCTTCTGCGGCGCAGCTCTTCCTACCATTGCTCAGCCATTCATGAACAAACTCACAGGTTCTGATGACATCGCAATGGGCCACTTCAACCTGATCGGCTACACGCTGGCTGGCTACATCGGCAAGCTCGTAGGCGGCAAGAACGGCGAGCACAAGGGCAAGGATGTTTCTGAACTTGATCTCCCGGGCTGGCTCGGTCTGTTCCGTGACTTCGTCTTCTCCGTTGCACTGTTCATGGTCGTTCTGTTCTATGTTGCTGTCATTGCCTGCGCTGTCAAGGGCGGCGATGCATTCGAACTTGTTCAGACTTCTTCCGGAAACGACATCTGGTTCATCTGGCCGCTGATTGAAGGCCTCCAGTTCGCTGCTGGCATGAGCGTCCTGATCTATGGTGTCCGTCAGTTCATCGCAGAGATCACTGCAGCATTCGTCGGAATTTCCGAAAAGTGGATCCCGAACTCCAAGCCTGCAGTTGACTGCCCGGCAGTATTCCCGTTCGCTCCGAATGCAGTTCTGCTCGGATTCGTCGGTGCTGTTGCCGGCGGCCTGATCGCTACTGGTATCATGGTTGCTACACATTCTGAGACCATTATGATCCCGGCTGCTGGTATCTGCTTCTTCTCCGGTGGTACCGGCGGTGTCTTCGGAAGCATCTACGGCGGCGTCAAGGGCGCACTGCTCGGCGGACTCCTGCTCGGATTCTGCACGACAATGCTGCCGCTGATTCTCTATCCTGCATTTGCAGCACTGGGAATCGCCGGAGCTTCCTTCCCGAACGTCGACTACAACGTCGTGGGCTGCGTTCTGAACTTCATCCTCGGACTGTTCCACTAATCCGGTGATAATTCCATGAGGGCTTGGGGCATTCGTCCAGGCCCTCATTTTTCTTCCGAATCTTTAGAAAGGATATGATCCATCACTTATGGCAAATGAAAAGGCACAGGTTCAGGAATTTCTGAACATCGTCAACGAGCAGATCAAGGCATTTGAAGACACGATCGATATCAAAGCCCTGACTGACGCAAAGAATCTGATTCTCGACGCAGAATCCAGAAACAACCGCGTCCATGTCACCGGCATCGGCAAGCCGGGGCATCTCAGCGGCTACATCGCTTCCCTTCTGAGTTCCACCGGAACTCCGGCATATGAACTCCACGGCACTGAAGCCGTGCACGGATCCTCCGGCCAGGTGGTCCCGGGAGATGTGGTTATCGCCATCTCGAATTCCGGCGAAACCGGAGAGCTCAAGGCAACCGTCACTGCCCTCAAGAAGAACGGCGCTAAGATCATCAGCGTGACCGGCAATCCGGAAAGCTGGCTGGCAAAGCAGGGAGACGTCTGCCTCACGGCTGGCGTCAAGCAGGAAGGCGATTCCATGAACAAGCCTCCGCGTGCTTCCATTCTGGCGGAAGCACTGATGCTGCAGAGTCTCAGCATCCTGCTGCAGAACGAGAAGAAGCTCACCCCGGATCAGTATGTGAAGTGGCATCCGGGAGGATCACTCGGCAAGAGCATCCTGGATGCACAGAAAGAAGGAAAGTAACCCCATGGCAATGTTTGAAGGCGTAGTAACCCCGATCGTCACACCATTCCACCGCGATTCAGAGCAGTCCATCAACTATGAAGCGATGGAAAAGCTCGTCAATCATCTGATTGAGCATGGCGTAGACGGAATCTTCCCGCTTGGCTCCAATGGGGAATTCCATGTATGCGAGCATGAAGAGAAGGTAGAATTCGTCAAGGCGGTCGTCAAAGTCGTCAATCACAGAGTACCGGTCTATGCCGGTGCTGGTGCATGCTCCACCAAGGAAACCATCGCTCTTGCAAAGGACATGGAAGCAGCTGGTGCAGACGTGCTGTCTGTCATCACCCCGTATTTCATCAAGCCGACCGATGACGAGCTGTTCGATCACTACAAGGCTGTCGCAGAATCCGTGAAGATCCCGGTCATGCTGTACAACATCCCGAAGTCCACCGGCTGCAATATTCCTGCTTCCGTCGTTTCCCGCCTTGCAAAGGAATGCCCGAACATTCTCGGCATCAAGGATTCCTCCGGAGATATGGAGAATCTGCAGGGCTATCTCGATGCCGCCAAAGGCACAAAGATGAAGGTCCTGGTCGGATCTGATTCCAAGATCTCCAAGGCATATGCACTCGGGGCATCCGGATGCGTAGCAGGAACCTCCAATGTCATCGTCGATACGATCGTGAATCTCTGGAAAGATCTGAAAGCAGGCAACACAGCAGAAGCAGAACAGCTGCAGAAAGACATCGATGTGCTGCGTGCCATTCTGAAGCTCGGCACGGTTCCTTCCATGATGAAGCGTTCTGTCGAACTGGCAGGCATCGCTGAAGTCGGACCGGCAAGAAGACCGGTACATGACTCCACCCCGGATCAGGATGCACAGATTATGGAGATGCTCCGCTTCTATAAACTTGCCTGAATACTTTTAGTCAGTTTTGCGAAAACAGGAATCATAGATTCCTGTTTTTATGTCCTATAATAATACTAATACGGAGGCTTCCCTTATGAGTGAATCTGAAATCCGGATTGAAAGCGACCGGACGCGCAATGCTTTGCTCGGTCTGCTCTGGTTTGCAATTTTCTTCCTTTCCTGGTACCTGGCTGCACAGTTCTATTTTGCCGGCAATGCCTTAATCAGCTTTCTGTTTCTGACCCTGCTGGTCATCTCAGTGAAATATACGTATACCTACTTCCATCAGGCCATCGTAAAGACCCCGATCGTGATTTTCACGCCCGAAGGTCTGAAGATTCCCCGCACCTTTCATAAACCGCTCGTATGGGATTACCCCGGCATCAGCGATATCACGGTGCTCGAGAAGAACGATCATACGATGCAGATGCTGATCACCGGAAAAGAAGTCACTCACCCGTCCGGCCATCAGTATTTCGGGCTGAACTACCCGTTTTCAAAAGCAATGACGAAAGAAACGAGAAATCGGCTGGAAGAAGCTGCGAAGCGTTATAAGCTCAAGCTCTCTTTCAGGAAAGCAGAATAGCTCTATGGACAGCGATACCTTCACCACGATTCGTTCCCTTCTGAGAACGCCAGGCATCACCGTTCATGATCTGGAGAGCTCGGGTCTGACCAAGCGGCAGATCAAATACCGGATTTCCAAGATCAATGCCATTCTGAAACCCATGAACATACCGACGATCTCGATCCGGCAGGAGAATGAGCTGATCATCCACGATGACACCAGAGAAGTCCTCAGGAAGATCATGAAAGAAGCCAAGTCCATGGAGCGCTTCTCGTTCAACAAAGAAGAGCGGTATGCGTACATGTTCCTGCTGCTGTTTCTGAACCTGGAATATGTTTCCCTGAATGACTTCATGGACCGCCTCAGGACTTCGAAGTCTACAACCTTGATGGATCTCAAGACCATGAGCTCTGATCTGAGCAAGAATGACATCACTCTTGAATACAACCGGACCAGAGGCTACTACCTCGGCGGGACCGAGATGAACATCCGCCGCTTCATGATGCGGACAATCATCTACTACCGCTACGCCAGCGTGTTCGATACGCTCATCGATGACTATCACCTGGATCTGTATGAATACTCCAACCTTGTGATCCAGGAACTGGCAGAACGACATCACATCCAGTTCGTCGAAGACCGTCTCTTTGAATTCATCTATATCTTCACGTTCCTGAAAGCCCGGATCTCCAATGGTGCAAGTGCCGCCAGCGAGATTGAGAACATGCCGAATATCGACATGATGCATTCCACGAAGGAATACGCCTTCACACAGGAACTGCTTGAGAATTACAAGAACACCGATCAGATCAAGCCCGCAGACATCAAGTATATTTCTTCGTGGGTTCTCGGAATCTCTTATGGTGATCTCAGCGAGCAGACTCAGGATAAAGCCTATATCTCGAGTCTCGTGGCCAAGATCATGAACCGCTTCGAACTGCTGAGCGGAGCGCATTACAGCAATCAGGAAGAAATATTCACCCAGCTGTATTCTCATTTCCGGCCTGCTTATTACCGTCTGCTGTTCCGGCTGCCGATCTACAACCCGCTGACCGAAAAGGTCCGCGAAGAATACCAGGATCTCTATGAACTCGTCTTTGAGACGATGAAGCCATACGAAAGCCTGTTCGGCGGGGAGATTCCGGCCGACGAGATTGCCTATCTCACGATGCACTTCGCAGCCATCTATGCCGGCAAGAAGGCAACCGGCATCGTGCAGAAAAACGCCCTGGTCATCTGCTCCAACGGCGTCGGCAGCTCTGCCATCCTGTATAACGAGCTGCGGAACATGTTCCCGGACATGAACTTCCTGCCCCCGATTGAAAGCCGGCAGTTCCGGGATGTCGATGTTCCGGTAGATATCATCTTCGCGACTCGCTATGCTGAACTGGACGATACGGATATTCCGATTGTCCGGGTCAACCCGGTCATGTCTGCAGAAGAACAGTATCAGACGATCCACAACGTCCATCTGCAGCTGAATATGCCGGAACCAGGCAGACCGAGCGTTGAGAACGTGATGAACATCATCCGTCAGCACGCCGACATCCGCAATGAAGAGAAGCTCACTGCAGAACTTTCTGCCTATTTCACCCAGGTTGAAGAAAACCCGAAACGTACAGTTGTCCCGCCAGAATCCCTGCATCTCGAAGACATTGTGCGGACAGATCTGATCCGCCTGCACGAATCTGCTTCGGACTGGGAAGAAGCGATCCGCCATGCTTATCAGCCTCTGCTTGAGGATCATTTCATCACAGAGAACTACATTGAAGCTACGGTCGCTGCGCTGAAGAAAAACCGTGCTTATATCGTCATCGCTCCGCACGTCGCCCTGTCGCACTCCAAGCCGGAAGACGGAGCCCTGTCCATCTCAATGGGCATCTATGCGATGGACTTCGGCATCGACTTCGGAAACCCGGAGAATGATCCGGTTCGCTATATCTTCTCGCTCAGCGCAACCGACAACTCCTCGCATCTGGTATGCATGTCCGAGCTGCTCGGCATGCTCAATACGCCGGCCTTCTTCCATCTGCTCGATACCACCCATGATCCAGAAGAGGTCCTGGACTTTATCAAGGCAAACCGGAAGTCCTCCTCAGAGCCGAACTGAGTCTGCATGTATCATGCATGCAGATTTTCTGCTTTTTTTCATCTTTTCATGTCTGCATGCATGAATTATCGATTATAATGCAGAAAAAGAGGGTGATCATAATGAGTTCCGGACCCACTGCTGTGGTGCGCATCAAAGCCGCATACCGCGATATGGGAGCGAAGGACAAGGAAATAGCGAATTATGTGCTGAGCAACCTGCAGGAAGTTTCCCGTTCCAGCATCAGCGATCTTTCTTCACACCTGGATATGGCAGATTCTACCATCTTCCAGTTCACGAAGCGGCTCGGATACGAAGGATTCCGTGACTTCAAGATCGCCTTGCTCACGGAAGAGAACGACCCTCAGGAAAAAGTATCCGGGAAGATCCTCGAAGGAGACAGCGAGGAGACGATCATCCATAAAGTCTTCCAGGCAAACATCCATGCCCTGGAAGAAGCAGATGCTTCGGCAGATCCCCATCAGTACCATACCGCCCTGGCGATTATTACCAGCTCCGATTCCACAACTTTCTTCGGTCTAGGCCAATCCAATGCCGTAGCATTGGATGCCTACCAGAAATTCCTGCGCACCGGCATCCGCTGCAATTACTGCACGGACTTCCACATGCAGCTGATGAATGCTGCGCTGCTCAGCGAGAACGACTGTGCCGTCGTGATCTCCCATACCGGCAGATCCAGGGAAGTGATTGAACTAGCGGAGACCATTCACGAACATAAGGCAAAGATGATCCTGGTTACCGCTTATTCCATGAGCCCGCTTGCCAGAATGGCAGATGCCATCCTGATCACGCCGGCGGCCGAAGATCAGCACCGGACCGAAGCTCATGCGACCAGAATCTCCGAACTGGCAGTTCTTGATGCTCTGTTCGTTCTCGTGCAGAGATCTGATGAGAAAGACTCTGAGAAGAACTGGGATCGGATCCGGGAAATCATGGATAAAACAAAAGAACGTGTCAGCTGAGACACGTTCTTTCATACCCGATCACAGATTCCCTTTGATTTCCTTGTAAACGCCCTCCGCATCCAGGCCGTACTTCTTCATCAGTCCTGCTGCCGGTCCGCTTTCTGCATACCGGTCTTTCACGCCGATCCGGTGAATCGGCTTCGGGCACTTCTCGCCAGCCACTTCAGCAATCATGCCTCCCAGTCCGCCGATGATGTTGTGCTCTTCTGCTGTGAAGATCCTGTCGTGGCTCTTCAGAATCTCCACGATTCCTGCCTCATCTGCCGGCTTGATCGCACAGACATCAACTACCGTCAGATCAATTCCATCTGCTTTCAGCATCTCGGCTGCGCCTAATGCCGACTGCACCATCACTCCGCAGGCAAACACTGCGACTTTCTCTCCCTTGCGGACTACATTCACCTTGCTGAAATCAAACTTCGTTTCTGCCG